>ERZ1047821.616-NODE-616-length-25632-cov-7.970129_pt1 | contig 25632 bp, 20 predicted proteins | sample MGYA00383096_ERZ1047821 | MGnify/ENA primary metagenome ERZ1047821 (study PRJEB29581, sample SAMEA5548366) | metagenome | biome: marine; feature: coastal; material: water | depth 25 m | study: Short-term variability in the microbial, nano- and picoplankton... | reverse complement strand
GTTTTGTTATTGCACACAATAATTCGATCTCTCCAGGATGATTTGCTCCCATTTCTACAATACCTAATTCGGTACTTTTATCCATATTTAGTAATGTGAGTGGGACCCCAATATGATTATTAAAATTTCCAATAGTGGCAACCGTTTTAAACTTTTTTGATAAAACTACATTTAAAAGTTCTTTGGTAGTTGTTTTTCCATTACTTCCCGTAAGAGCAATAATAGGAATGTTCAGATAAGTTCTATGATAACTGGCTAATTCTTGGAGAGTCTTTAAAACATTTGGAACTAGAATAGAGTGATCATTCATGAATTTTTTTTCATCTATGATCACTTTATAAGCGCCTTTATCTATTGCTGAATGAGCAAATTCATTTCCATTAAAATGATCTCCTTTTAGAGCAAAAAAAAGAGAATTATTTCTAATATTCCTTGTATCGGTACTTATTCCAGATGAATTTAAAAAATGCCGGTGGATTTCTTCAATTTTCATATAAATAAAGGTACAAAAAAACCTCTTCAGTTAATGAAGAGGTTTTTTTTAGTTTTTTATTATTTAATGTCTTGGTCTTTTTCCTTCTTTAGATTTTGACCCAAGTCTTGACATGGCATTTCTAAAACCTATGTAATCAGTAGCCATATCTTGGGGTAAATACCTTCTCTGTGCTGGATCTAGCCAGTAATCTCTGTCTCTCCAAGACCCACCTTTATAAACACGAGCTTCATCATTAATAAGAGATGTTCTAGTTGACGATTTATCGTATTGACGGTTTATTAAGTTACCGTTATCGTCGTATTCTACCTCATGTTCTGGAGCATCATACATTTCTTCATTCTCATCTTCATCATCACTAAATGATTGAAAATATCTAGTTGATTTTTTATCACCATCACGAAAATCTCGGTTGTCACTAGTTGAGAAATTTGTTCTTAAATAAGTTTCATTATCATCAACTGGAATTTGATAAATTTCGCCTGGTAAATTTACAGCGACAATTTTACCATTATTTAAAGTGTCATATACAATAGAATCTGCAGTTACAATTTTAACCTTACCATCTTCTCCAATCAAGTTCTTGGTGTACTGATTTCCTCGGAAATAATTAAAATCACTAAATTCATCATCTACAATTGGGCGATAAACGTCTGCCACCCATTCTGCAACATTTCCAGCCATATCGTACAATCCGTAACCATTTGGTTCGTATGATTTTACCTCGGCTGTGATATCTGCACCGTCATCACTCCAACCAGCAATTCCTCCATAATCACCATCACCTTGTTTGAAATTTGCTAACTGGTCTCCTTTTGATTTTCTTGATCCAGATCGCGTATATTGACCTTCCCAAGGGTATTTTTTTCTACCTCGATAAACATTATAATTTCTGAGGCCGACAAGTCCAACCGCTGCATATTCCCACTCTGCTTCAGTTGGTAATCGGTAACCAGGTAGTAATATACCGTCTTTTCTTTGAACATAGATGTCTGTACTATCTCTATTTCTTTTGATTCTTGCCTGAGTAGATCTAGCTTGACGCGTTATAGAGTCATTACCGCCGTAGGTTGAGGTAGGAGAGTTTAAATACGTTTGAGTACTGAAAGACTCACCAGCTTCTACATCGTATTTTGCATCCCTAACAATAAAACCTTCTTCTTCAAGGATTAATTCGTTAACACGGTCAGTTCTCCAATTACTAAATTCAACAGCTTGAATCCAGCTCACACCAACCACAGGATAATCTGCAAAAGCAGGATGCCTGAGATAATTATTAGTCATTACTTCATTATAGCCCAATCTATTTCTCCAAACTAAGGTGTCAGGAACAGCCCCATTGTAAATATTTCTATAATTTTTTTCTGTAGGAGGAAACATTTTTTTTAACCAATCTAAATATTCAGAATACATTAAGTTAGTTACTTCGGTCTCATCCATGTAAAAAGATGTCACATGTTGTTGGTTTGGAGTATTGTTCCAATCATGCATTGGATCATCTTGTACCCTACCCATTGTAAAAGTACCACCTTCGATAAATACAAGACCTGGACCAGTTTCTTGTTCTTTAGCTTCTGCATTGTATTGGAAGCCTCCTTCTTTAGCATTCATTTTCCAACCGGTAGCTCTTGAGCTATCCTTGTAGTTTCTTGATTTGTTACAACTAACTAATAAGGTGGTTGTAAATAATAAAATGAATAGCTTAAGAGCTAATTTGTTTTTAAAGTTCATAGTTTTCAGTTATGAAAAGATTGGGTTTGCAATATAACAATTAACGATAATAATTCAATAATATTTTAAATATTATAACAATACTTAGCATTATTAGTGAACTAGCAAACTTGAAACGAATATTTTTTTTGATTATTGTTACAATACCGTTTTTTTATGTGATTGTATGATTAATTTTTTACTATACTAAGTTTATATTTGTAGCGTTACTAATAATGATGAAAAAACACATACTTCTATATATTTTTTTACAAATTTCTTTTATTTCGATTGGTCAAAGCAAACAATTTGAAATTTATTGGAATGATATTGATCAACAAAATAGCGAAACTACCACTCAAAATATTAAAAAAAAATATTCTCCAGGATTAATTGATGTACTGATCAGTCAGGACATGAACTACGATATTCAGTGGGAAGACACTAATTATGTTGATGAAAAATCATTAGAAATATCAAATATTCGATACGATAACCTCTCTAGTCACGAATTAAAAATCGCTCAAAAAGAGTTTTTACTAGACAAACATATTTCGGTTTTAAAAAGTGGTAAAGCCAGAAACAAATTGTATTCATCTATTTCAATAAATCCAATCATAAAAGTTAACGGAGTCTATAAAAAAATCATTTCTTTTAAGGTATCGTATAATTACGACAACTCAAATAGACCACAAAAAGTTAGTTCTCTTAGCAATTCGGTTTTGGCTTCAGGCGATTGGTATAAATTTAAAGTTGATCAAACCGGTGTTTACAGGATCAATAAAAGTTTTTTAAACAGTATTGGAATGAATACTGACAATGTCGATCCTCGTACTATAAAAATATTTGGGAATGGTGGTACGGCTCTTCCATTTAAAAATATAGATAATAATGAGCTTGATTTGATAGAAAATTCTATACAAATAGTAGGAGAAGAGGACGGGAGTTTCGACAGTAATGACTTCATTTTATTTTACGGAGTTGGCACAAAAGGATATCAAGGCGAATATTTTGACACCAATATTAATCCTTACAGTGATCAATCTTTTTATTACGTAACTTCCGGTGTTGATTTTGGTAACAGAATACAACAAATGGCAGAACCTTCGGCCGAGGCAACAACCATTATTGATCGCTATAATAGCTATCAATTTTTTGAAAGCGATGAGTTTAACCCTGCTAAAGTAGGACGCAGATGGCTGAGCAATCGCTTTGATATTGAAAGCGAGCAATCATTTACATTAGATTTTCCGAATATTGTTCCTGGAGAATTAATGAATGTTAAAGTAAAGGTAGCGTCTGCTTCCGAGATTACCACGTCCATGGCAGTCTCAATCAATGGAACAAGTCTAAATCCATTAATATTTAGTCCAATTAATGACCCACAATTATTAGACTCAAAAGAATTTACTGGAGATATTCCGTCGGGTAATGAAAACATAGTTTTTAATTTGATTTACAACAACGGAGGAAATCCCTCTAGTATTGGATATTTAGACTATATAAGCGTAGATGCGCTAGTTTTTTTAGAAGGCAATAACAAGCAAATGAGTTTTAAGTGGAATCGGGCAGGCTTGGAATCGGGAATTGGAGAATATCAAATTAGTAATGCATCCCAATTTTCTCAGATATGGGATATCACGAACCCAAGGTTGGTTACTTCAAAAACGAATACAGCTAACGCTTCGTTTTCTTTCAAGGCAAATCTCGGCGAACCAAGAGCATATGTTGCTGTAAATCCAACTAACTATTACGATCCTATAAAAATTAATCAATCCTATGTTCCAAATCAAAACTTAAAAGGAACTGTTTTTGAGGACGAGTCGGGAAACTTTAAAGATATAGATTATTTAATTGTCACACCACCATCATTGTTTCAGGCTGCATCAAGACTAGCTGATCACAGATTTCGAGTGGATGGCATCCATATAAAAGTAGTTGCTACTAACCAAATCTATGAAGAATTTAGTTCCGGTAAGCAAGATATTGCAGCTATCAGAAATTTCATAAAATATATCTACGACAATGCATCAACTGAGGCGAAACGGATAAAATATTTATGTTTATTTGGAGACACCTCCTACGATTATAAGGATCGAATATCCAACAATAATAATATGGTACCAACCTACCATAGACTTTTTAGTAACAGTACTTTTTCTTCATTCATGTCGGATGATTTTTTTGGGAATATGGATCCAGAGGAAGGACTAATGTTGTCAAATGAAAAATTAGATATCGCTGTAGGAAGAATTTTAGCTGACGATTTGGTATTGGCAAATACCATGGTTGATAAAATTATAGCCTACGATTCGAAAGAAGCCTTTGGAAATTGGCGCAACGATTTTGTGTTGGTTTCAGATGATGTTGACGAAGATTGGGAGTTTAACTCTTTACAAAAAAACTTAGACGCGCTAGGGGATGAGATTTCTGCGAGAAAACCCACCATTAATGTAAAAAAACTTCATTCAGATTCTTTTCAACAAATTGCTTCCGCCGGAGGAGATCGCTATCCAGATGTCAATAACGAATTTCAAAACGCGATTGAAACAGGGGCCTTAATTATAGATTATCTAGGTCATGGAGGCGAAGATGGTTTGGCATCTGAATTTATTTTCACAAAAGAAACAGCACAAAATTTAAGAAATAACAATAAATTTCCCTGTATGATTACGGTTACCTGCGAATTCACTAAATTCGATAATCCGCAACGTATCACTGCAGGAGAACTCTTTTATTGGAATGAAGATGGTGGTGCTATCGCTTTGGTGACCACCACCAGATCTATAAGTACTGGAACAGCCAATGTATTTAATGACCTGTTAGCACCAGAATTATTTGGTTTTGGTGTAGATGTCCCAGCAACTCCAGCAGAAGCAGTTCGAATAGCTAAAAACAGTACCCCTAACGTCAATAGAAATGTAATATTTTATATTGGTGATCCATCCATGCATTTAGCTTTTCCTAAACCAAAAATTGAATTGAGAAGTGTTAATGGAGTTTTACTCGAAGAATTTTCAGAAGTTTTAAAAGCTTTGGACAAGGTCAAATTAAGCGGAGAAATTCAAGATAGCAATGGAAATATTTTAGCGGATTATAATGGAATAATAGAGGTTAAGTTATTTGATAAAAATTTAGAGAGAAGTACTCTGGGCAACGATGGTGTTACCGGATCTAATAACGAATTGTTAATAATGGACTTTACCACATTGGGCGGCGTCTTGTTTAACGGCAAAGCAACTGTTTCGGAAGGTTTTTTTGAAATTGAGTTTATCATGCCGAGAGATACTCAAATACCAGTAGGTTCAGGTCGTGTTAGTTTTTATTCTCAACAAAATAATTCATTAAACGATCAAACGGGTTATAGTTCAAACATAAGAGTTGGAGGAATAAATGAAGATGCACCTGAAGACAATCAAGGCCCATTGATCAATCTTTTTATGAACGACGAAAGTTTTGTCTCTGGGGGAGTTACTAATAACACGCCAATTTTAATAGCAAAACTCTCCGATGAAAACGGGATTAATACAGCCAGTGGGATAGGTCACGATATGATTGCAATTCTTGATGGTGATGAGTCCAACCCCTTTGTTATTAACGATTATTACCAAGCAGATGTCGACGATTATTCAAGCGGAACAGCCTCTTTTACCCTAAGAGATTTGGAGGAAGGATTGCACACCGTAACGTTTAAAGCTTGGGACGTATACAATAATTCTTCTACTTCAGAGATTCAATTTGTTGTAACGGGTAATGATGATCTAAAAATCACCAACGTTTTAAATTATCCAAATCCATTTGTCGACTATACCGAGTTTTGGTTCAATCATAATAGGCCTTTTGAACCCTTAGAGGTGCAGATTCAGGTGTTTACCGTTACGGGTAAAGTAGTTTGGACAAAAAATCAAATCATTAGTACCGATGGGTTTTTGTCGAGAGATATCGTCTGGGATGGAAAAGACGATTTTGGAGAATCTGTAGGTAAAGGAGTCTATGTATATAAACTTACCGTAAATTCTACACTAACAAGCAAACGAGCCGAAAAATATGAAAAACTCGTTATTCTGTAAAATTAAATTTATATTTGCACAAAATTTTTAACCAAATGAAAAAAGTATTATTTCTTACCTTATTAGTTTTTTTTGCTCAACGTACACTTGCACAAAATATAGTGACAACAATCACACCTAACTCAAACGATTCAAGGGTGATCACTACAGGAGTTCCATTTGTATTAATTGGAGCAGATCCAAGAGCTGCCGGTTTAGCCGATATAGGAGTTGCAACTTCCGCTGATGCATTTTCGCAACAATGGAATCCTTCCAAGGCAGCTTTTGCCTTATCCAAACAAGGGATAGGTGTTACCTATACTCCCTACCTTGGTAAGCTTGTAAATGATGTGTTTTTAGGGAACATAACCTACTATAATAGAATAAATGAACAAAGTGCTCTTGGAGCCAGTTTTAGGTATTTTAGTAGTGGAGAGATTGAACTAAGAGAAACCGTAGATCAAGAACCACTTATAGTAAAGCCAAATGAAATGTTGTTTGATCTTACTTATTCATTGAGAGTTAGCGAACGTATTGCGTTGGCTGTGACAGGTAGATATATACGATCCGATTTAAAATTACAAACTGCCATTGAAGACGCCAATGCTGCGAGCTCTTTTGCAGTAGACATCTCATCGTATTATCAAAGTGAAGAAATACCAATGAGTAGTTTTGATGGACGTTGGAGAGCAGGGATCAATATTTCAAATTTAGGGCCTAAATTAAAATATGATGAAACGGGTCAAGAAAGTTTTTTGCCCACTAACCTTGCATTTGGAGCAGGATTTGATTTTATACTAGATCAATACAACACCGTTGGTGTTACTGCACAATTTAATAAATTATTAGTGCCAACGCCCCCAATTTATGGAACCGAAAGAACTTTTGAAGATGTAGATGGAGATGGTGTTTACGATCCAAACGTAGATACGCTCATAAGTGATACCAATGGTGTTATCTATAAAGGAGAGGATCCAAATGTTGATTTTTTTAAGGGAGTATTTCAATCATTTGCCGATGCGCCAAATGGATTTAGCGAAGAGCTCAATGAGTTTACTTGGGCATTAGGAGCCGAATATTGGTATAGAGATGTTTTTGCTCTTAGAGCAGGGTATTTTAACGAACATGAAACCAAAGGGGCCAGAAAATATTTTTCGCTTGGTGCCGGGTTTAAGTACACTACCATCAATATTGATATTTCATATTTAATCTCTACTTCAACTGTAGTTAGCCCATTAGAGGGGACCCTTCGTTTTGGACTCACCTTTAACTTTGGCGATGAGTACGACGAATACTAGAAATCTGTGAAAAATATAAAAATCGAAATAAATTTAGAAGTATTTGAAACGGTCGCAGACCTTCCATTTTCGATTCAAAAATTAATGAATAAGGCGCATGAAGCTCGAGATAAAGCTTATGCGCCTTATTCTTCTTTTAAAGTAGGCGCAGCTTTACAATTAAAATCAGGGGAAATTATTACGGGTAATAACCAAGAAAATGCAGCATACCCCTCTGGACTTTGCGCTGAAAGAGTTGCCATATTTTATGCTGGATCTCAGCATCCAGAGGCCACTATTCAAACGATGGCTATTTCTGCAAAATCAATGAATGGTAAAATTACCAAACCGGTGCCCCCCTGTGGTTCTTGCAGACAGGTTTTGGCAGAATATGAAGTAAATCAAAACTCTTTAATGGAATTATATTTTATGGGAGAGTCGGGCAAGGTAGTAAAATCTAACTCTGTAAAAGATATCTTACCTCTCGTTTTTAATAGTACATTGCTCTAATTTTTTGACCTCTCCTTTTTTTGTAATGTTTTTTTGTAGTTATTTTCTAGGTAAATTTCAGTGAAATTTTGTGTTTATAATTCTTTTAAGAATTATAATTTTGTAGATGCTAATAATATAGTATTTTTGTCTGCTATATTTAAAATTACCTAATTTTATAATAGTGAAAACATTATGAAAAAAATTACCAAAAAAACGTATCTAGAATGGTACGAAAACATGTACTTCTGGAGAAAATTTGAAGACAAACTTGCTCAGGTTTATATCAAACAAAAAGTAAGAGGATTTCTTCATTTATACAATGGCCAAGAAGCAATCCTTGCAGGAGCGCTCCACGTTATGGACCTTACAAAAGATAAGATGATTACAGCCTACAGAAATCATGTACAACCCATTGGAATGGGCGTAGATCCAAAAAAAGTGATGGCTGAATTATATGGAAAAAGTACTGGTACCTCTTCTGGTTTAGGAGGATCGATGCATATCTTCTCCAAAGAACATGGGTTTTATGGAGGACACGGTATTGTTGGAGGTCAAATTCCTTTAGGTGCAGGACTTGCGTTTGCCGATAAATACTTTAACAAAGGTGGGGTAACATTAACTTTTATGGGAGACGGCGCTATGCGTCAGGGATCTCTTCATGAAACTATGAATTTAGCTATGTTATGGAATTTACCTGTAGTTTTCTGTGTTGAAAATAATGGGTATGCTATGGGTACTTCCGTTGAAAGAACTGCCAATCACACTGAGATTTGGAAAATGGGATTGGCTTATGATATGCCTTGTAAGCCCGTAGATGGAATGAAACCCGAGGTGGTAGCTGAAGCCTTAGATGAAGCTATAAAAAGAGCGCGAAGTGGTAACGGACCAACATTTTTAGAAATAAGGACATACCGTTACAGGGGTCACTCTATGAGTGATGCACAGCATTATCGAACTAAAAAAGAGGTTTCAGAAAAACAAGAAGAAGACCCTATCAGCTATATTAAAAGTATTCTTTTAGAAAAGAAATACGCTACGGAAGAACAAATTAATGAAATTGACCAAAAAGTGAAGCATTTAGTGGCAGAATGTGAACAATTCGCTGAAGATTCTCCTTATCCAGAGAAAAACGTGATGTATGACGTTGTTTACGAGCAAGAAGATTATCCTTTTTTATCACACAAAATTTAAATTGAAATGGCAGAAGTTATAAACATGCCGCGTTTAAGCGACACAATGGAGGAAGGGACGGTAGCTAAATGGCTTTTTAAAGTAGGCGAAAAGGTTTCAGAAGGAGATATCTTAGCAGAAATAGAAACAGATAAGGCTACGATGGAGTTTGAATCTTTTAATGAAGGAACACTTCTTCATGTAGGAGTTCAGGAAGGTGAAACAGCACCTGTCGATGTGTTATTAGCTATCATAGGCGATCCAGAAGAAGATATTTCAGGTCTTATCAACGCAGATAATTCTGTAACAACTGAATTGAATGTTAAAGCGGAACCAACATCTTCCTCAGAAACTAAAACTACTGAATCAAATAAAAGTGCTCAAGTAACGATTCCCAACGGTGTTGAGATAATTACCATGCCGCGTTTAAGCGATACTATGGAAGAAGGCACGGTAGCTACTTGGAACAAAAAAGAAGGAGATTCTGTTGAAGAAGGTGATATACTCGCTGAAATAGAAACGGACAAGGCCACCATGGAGTTTGAATCTTTTTACTCAGGCGTTCTATTAGCGATAGGAGTAAAAGAAGGAGAAACAGCGTTGGTGGACTCAGTCCTAGCTATAATAGGGCCTAAAGGTACCGATGTTGCTGGCTTAATAGAAAATTATTCTTCGAAAGATAAAAATAGTTCCAATCAAGTTGAAAAGAAAATAGAAGCTCCTACTGTTGAGGAAGTAAAAACTGAAGTGCCCAAAACACCTGAGGTTTTAAACACTACAACATCAAATCAGAGAATATTTATTTCACCGCTTGCAAAGAAGTTGGCCGAAGAAAAAGGAATCAATCTTTTACAACTTAAAGGCAGCGGAGAACAAGGAAGAATTATAAAACGTGATATAGAAAACTATCAACCTACATTATCTACGTCTGCACACTACACACCTGTTGGAGAAGAAGTTTTTGAAGAGGTTAAAAACTCTCAAATGCGTAAGGTGATCGCTAAACGTTTAGGAGAATCAAAGTTTATGGCTCCCCATTACTATTTAACCATCGAGTTAAACATGGACAGTGCAATTTCGGCTAGAGCTGCTATAAACTCTGAACCCAATGTAAAAATTTCTTTCAATGATATGGTGGTAAAGGCGAGCGCGATGGCATTGCGCCAGCATCCAAAAGTAAATTCTCATTGGACTGATACCGCTACTTTAATCGCAAAGCACATCCATATTGGAGTCGCTGTTGCAGTAGATGATGGTTTGTTGGTTCCTGTTTTAAAATTTGCTGATCAAATGACTTACAGTCAAATTGGAACTAATGTGAAAGATTTAGCTGGTAAAGCAAGAAATAAAAAATTAACACCTGCTGAAATGGAAGGTAGTACCTTTACGGTATCAAATTTAGGAATGTTTGGGATAAAAGAATTTACCTCCATCATCAATCAACCTAACTCAGCAATACTATCTGTAGGGGCTATTGTTCAAAAACCAATAGTAAAAGATGGGCAAATAGTTGTCGGTAATACCATGACTGTTACCCTTGCTTGTGATCACAGAACTGTAGACGGTGCAACGGGAGCATCTTTCCTACAGACTTTTAGAAAATACGTAGAAAACCCAGTAACTATGTTTGTATAAATGAAAAATGTTATTATCACAGGAACCAGTAGAGGAATAGGGTATGAACTAGTAAAGATGTTTGTAGACGCAGGCTTCAATGTTCTTGCTCTATCACGTAATTCCGAACCCGTTTCAAGATTGAAGCTTGGTACTTGCACGGAGCTTCCTTTTGATATAACAAATTCAGATGATATTCAATTAGTTTCCAATTTTGTAACTGAAAATTGGAATAAAGTAGATATTTTAATCAATAATTCTGGAGCTCTCTTAAATAAACCATTTATTGAGACCACATTAGACGAATTTAAAAGTGTTTATGATGTTAATGTTTTTGGTGCAGCAGCTTTAACCAAAGCAATGCTACCTTACATGGATAACGAAGGTCATGTAGTAAACATAAGTAGTATGGGAGGTGTTCAAGGAAGTATGAAATTTCCTGGTTTGAGCGCTTATAGTAGCAGTAAAGGTGCATTAATCACACTTACGGAGTTATTGGCAGAAGAGTATAAAGATAAAGGACCATCCTTTAACGTTTTGGCTTTGGGTGCTGTTCAAACTGAAATGCTTGAAGAAGCTTTTCCCGGATATAAAGCGAGTATCTCTGCTATACAAATGGCCAATTATATAATGCAGTTTTCAATCAGTGGACAACAATTATACAATGGTAAACTCCTACAAGTTTCCAACTCCACTCCTTAAAGTAGCTGATGTCAAAAACACTTGGAAAATATATTCCTCAAGCTTCTGTAGCTTCTGTTTTTCAATTAATTACTACACATAATATTCATCTTAAAATTGTCAGTGAACGAGTAACTCGTCATGGAGATTACAGAAAAATGCCCAATGGGCAACATCAAATTACGGTTAATTCTAACCTAAATAGTTTTCGATTTTTGATTACGTTAATTCACGAGATTGCTCATTTGATAGCTTTTAAAAAATATGGCAGGGCTATTAAGCCCCATGGAATTGAATGGAAAAGAACTTTCCAACAATTAATGCTACCTTATCTAAGGCCAGAAATATTTCCCAAAAAAATATTACCTTTTTTAGCGATACATTTTAAAAATCCAAAGGCTAGCAGTGATACTGATATTAACTTATCGCTAGCGTTGAAACAATACGATGCTCCTAATAATAAAAATTATATATTCGAAATACCTTTAGGCCGTAGATTTAGACTCTATAATGGAAAAATTTTTAAAAGAGGTCCAAGACGCGTTAAACGTTTTGAATGTATAGAAATTTCTTCGGGGAAAGTATATTTATTTAATCCAAACGCCGAGGTTGAGTTACTTTAAATTCAAAAAAAAAGTTATTTGGAATAAAAACATTATTTTTAAAATCTTAGTTTTAAAAATTTCTTACAAATTAAAATAAAGTATCACAATATATACTTATGATGGAGGAACACATAAAAATAGAGGATTCCAACGAATCTTCCGACGAGAAACAATTTGAACAAGTAAAACAATCAGCTTGGAAAGGATTAAAACTTTTTTTCAAGGAACTTTTAGATCTTAGGGAAGAAACCGATCGAGAAACTACGATTGAGAATGTTAAGACAGATATTTCCATCAAGGGACATAATGCATGGATACTAATTTTTTCCATATTTGTGGCTTCAATCGGTCTAAATGTTAGTAGTGCTGCTGTTGTTATTGGTGCCATGTTAATTTCGCCATTAATGGGGCCTATTGTTGGTTTGGGTTTATCGGTTGCTATCAACGATGTGGAAACCTTAAAAAAATCCTTAATCAACCTGGGAGTTATGGTGGCTCTAAGTGTCATAACAGCCTATCTATATTTTTCAATATCACCTCTCACAAAAGAGACTCCAGAGTTACTAGCGAGAACTTATCCTACTATACTAGACGTATTGATTGCTATTTTTGGTGGACTTGCCCTAATTGTTGCTAAAACAAAAAAAGGGACCATGGCCAGTGTGATATTTGGAGTTGCAATTGCAACTGCATTGATGCCTCCCTTGTGTACTGTTGGTTACGGCCTTGCAATAGGAAATATTAATTATGCGGGTGGAGCCATTTATTTATTTTCAATTAATGCGGTTTTTATTGCATTAACTACTTTTTTAATTGCAAAAATTTTACGTTTTCCAATGGTAAAATATGCCAATTCAAAACGTAGAAAAAGAATCGCTCAAATCGCTACAAGTATCTCTGTTATTGTAATAGTTCCGAGTATTATTTTGTTTTTAAACCTTCTAAAAGTGCAAGTTTTTGAGAATAAAGCAAAAGAATTCATCACCACCAGTATAAAACACAAAGGGGCTGTTATTTTAAAATCTAATCAAGATTATGATTTAAATACAATTGAAGTTTATTTAATTGGAAGATTGGTTCCCGAATCAGTTATTGATATTTGGAGAGAAGAATTAAGAGAAAACTCTAGTTTAAATAATGCAAAACTTGAAATTTTTCAAGCTGCAGACCAAAGTGGTGATATGGCACAAGAATTATCAGGAAAATTAAAGTTTGATATTCTGGATGAACTTTATGAAAAAAACGAACAATTATTAAAGGATAAAGAAGCGAAAATTAAGTTTTTAGAGGATAAATTAACAAGTATAAAAGTAAAGGAACTTCAATTTGACGAAATCAGTAAGGAAGTTAAAATGAATTATAGTGAAATCCAATCCATTAGTTATTACAATAAAGTAACAACAAATTTCAGAACAACAGATACTGTACCGGTTTTTTCTATTACTTGGGATAGCAAGTATCCGAAAAGTAGTAGACAAAAGGATATGGAAACTTTAAATACTTGGCTAAAGTATAAATTAAAGTTAGATACCTTACTCATTAAATAACAAAAAAGGCCGTCTTTAAAGACAGCCTTTTTTATCAGAAGGGATTGTTATTATTTTTTTATAAATTTATAACTAACATTTTTATTTTCAACTTCCAGTTGAACAAAATACACCCCACTAGTTAACGATTCCACATTGATACTATTATTTGTTGAAACAGTCGTGTTGAAAACTATTTTTCCATTCGAGTCTACAATTCTAGCAGTGACGCCAACCATATTATTTTTTGAAAAATTTAGTATTGAAGTGGTTGGATTTGGATATAAATTTAGTTGATCAAATTCAACATCGTTTCCTCCTAAATTTTCCCCCTCAACAAAAACATGTTGAGTATTAATATCCACGTTTTCTATTAAATCGACAATTCCAGAGGGCCATTCAATCAATACAGAATCAATTTCTGTACTGGTCCCCAATCCAAAGTGAGCAATTAATGAGCTCATATGGCTATAGCCTGTCCCTGAACGGACTTCACGTATTTGTATCCCCCAATCACCACTGATAGTTATTCGGGCTCCAATACCGTGATTATTGCTTTCTACACCTTCTAAAACAAACTTTACCCAATTATTGGTTCCGCCATCATTCATCCATAAGTTTCCACTTCTTCCAACATCAAGATATCCATCACCATTAAAATCTCCTACCGCTCCTTCATCAAAAGGTAAATCAAAACCTGTGAAAGTCATATCACCATTATTCATATACAACTCTCTGGCCATTTCTGATAATATATCAATATAGCCATCATTATTAAAATCGGCCCCGTGATTTTCCCAAGCTCCAAGATCTGTAGGGTTAATACCAGTAGATTCTATAATATCGTTAAAACCTCCATTTCCATCATTTTCATAAAAACGATTTGCATCACTATGATTTACACAAAAAGCATCAAAATCTCCATCATTATCAAAATCTTGCCAAACGGTTGCCCAAGATTGTTCGTTATCTGCTATTCCTAGAGATTCCGCAACTTCAGTATAAGTTCCATCGCCATTATTTCTGTACATCGCGTTTGTTCTCTCCGGGTCACCAGGTGATGATCCTTGACGACATTTTGTTAAATGCATATCAGTATCCCCATCGTTATCATAATCTACCCACAAAGAGGCATAATTTCCAGCAAGATCAAGTGTCTGTATTAAATCAAAATCTAAAACCATATTTTGATTCCCGTCGTTTCTGTAGGCATGATTACCATCAACGTCATGACATACAAATGCATCTAAATCTCCGTCATTATCAATATCCACAAAGTTAGTTCTTTGAGAAAAAATGTATAGATCTGAAAAAAGCTGTTCTGTAAAAGCAGTTCCGTCGTCATTTGCAAATAAAAAGGAAGCTCTCTGTCCATTTCCCAACAAAAGATCAGTATGTCCATTTCCGTCAATATCGGCAGCAGCAGCACTCCAATCAGGAATCCACTGAATAGGCATTCCAATAAATACGGATTCAAAGCTTCCGTCTTCCTGCTGGTAATCAATACCGACACCAGTTGCTGAGACTCTCACAAAATCGTCTAAATAATCACCATTCATATCAACAGTAATCGAAGTATTACTTTCATAATCTCCAATCAAGTCATTTCTGTTAGTGAACGATACCTGAGCAATAATTAAAGAAGTGCTTATAAAAGCAACGAATAATAGTAGATTTTTTTTCATTTATTTTTTTTTTAAATTTTGATCTAAAATAACATAATTATTTGAATATGAAGGATTGGCAATTCATAAATTACTGCTCATTTAATTGTATGTCTCTAATTTTTTTAAATAAATCAGAAGAATAAACAAAATCAGTCACATCCTTGTTGTCAGTTTTAAATATTTCAAGATTAGACCCTTGCCAAACTAATTTACCATCTTTTAAAAAAACAATTTTCTCACCAATTTCCATAACTGAATTCATGTCATGAGTTACCACAACAGTAGTGATGTTATTCTCTCGAGTGATGTCCTGAATTAATTGATCAATTAGTGTTGCAGTTTTCGGATCTAATCCTGAGTTTGGTTCATCGCAAAAAAGATATTTTGGATTGTTCACAATGGCTCTAGCTATTGAAACTCTTTTTTTCATACCTCCAGAGATCTCGGAAGGAAATTTTTTATTAATATTTTTTAAATCAACACGTTCTAATACTTCATTAACTCTCAAAATCATTTCAGATTTTTCTTTATTAGAAAACATTCGCAAAGGAAACATAACATTTTCCTCAATATTCATTGAATCAAACAAGGCACCTCCCTGAAATAACATTCCGGTCTCTTCACGTAAAATTCTTTGTGCATCAGAGTCCATTTCGCTGATAGCTTTATCTTCAAATAATATTTCACCGTGATTAGGTTTAAATAAGCCTACCATGCATTTTAACATCACTGTTTTTCCACTACCACTTCTTCCAATGACCAGATTGGTTTTTCCTTTTTCAAAAGTTGCAGAAATTCCTTTTAAAATTTCATCTTCCCCAAAACTCTTTTTTATTTCAGATACTTTTATCATTAGCTCAATAGTAATTGTGTAACAATATAATTGGTTAAAATTATGATGATACTCGTCCAAACAAATGAGTTCGTACTCGCTTTACCAACCTCCAAAGCTCCACCCTTCATATAATATCCTTGCCAAGAAGGGACGGTAGCTAGAATAATGGCAAATAAAAATGTTTTAATAAAAGCATATGCTAGATGAAATGGATAAAAAGTATCTTGTAGACCAATCGTAAAATCAGTTGCGGTTGTAAAGCCTCCATAAACGCCAGCTAGAAATCCACCAAATATCCCCAAAAACATCGCTATTGCTATTATAAACGGATAAAAAAACATGGCAATTAACTTTGGAAAAACTAAATAGTTTAAGGAGTTAATACCCATCACTTCCAAAGCATCAATTTGCTCGGTAACCCTCATGGATCCAATACTTGAAGTAATGAAAGATCCAACTTTTCCAGCCATAATAATAGACATAAACGTTGGCGCAAATTCTAGAATGATGGATTGCCTGGTAGCAAAGCCTATTAATGACTTCGGGATGAGTGGATTTTCCAAATTTAGAGCAGTTTGTATAGAAATTACACCTCCTACGAAAAAAGAAATAAAACAAACAATTCCCAAAGACTTGATAATTAAGTCATCAATTTCTTTTAAAATCAATTCTTTCATTACCGATTTTTTAGTAGGACTACTAAATACTTTTTTTAGCATTAAAAAATAGGATCCAATATCATGTATGTATTTAATGGGTTTTTTCACTAATGCTAAAATATTAAATTAAAATTCAATGATTTAGTTTTTATTATTTTTTAAAAAATAAAGATTTCATTTTGTCATAAATAGCAGTATTTTCATAAATACCTCCAAAAAGTTCAGCATGAGGGCCTGAAGTGAAAACAGGAATCATGGTAGCTGAATGACCAGTCGTTGAAAATACGGGCTTAATTTTATTATAGTCACCATTTTCTTGCCCTAATGTAAAACCACCTGTTTCGTGATCTGCTGTTACTATAACTAATGTTTCTTTATTTAATTCTGAAAAGTCCAATACGGCACCTATCGTTTGATCAAAGTCAATCAATTCACTAATCAGATAGTCTGCGTCATTATCATGACCACCCCAATCTATTTGGGCACCTTCTATCATTAAAAAAAAACCATTTTCATTCGCAGATAAATAGTCTAAAGCAAGTTCTGTGGCATCCGAAAGAAAAGTTCCTCTCCCCTCTAACATTTTTGGCAAGCCCTTTGGAGCTAATAAATACCCTTGTTTTTTTGAAGAATTAGTGCTAGGCTCTGTTACTAAGGAATCTAAATTTATCGTAAAATTATTTTCTTCTAATTCCAAAATAAGATCTCTACCATCTTTGCGATTGTTAAAGTAATGGCTTCCACCCCCAGCAAAAAAATCAATATCAGAGCTCACTAATTGAGAAGCAATATCTTCGGCCATACTTCTTTTTTTTGTGTGTGTATAAAAAGCAGCAGGAGTAGCATGGGTAACCGAAGAAGTTGAAATAATTCCCGTTGAAATTCCAATTTCAGAAATCTCTTCAACGATATTTTTAACGGCTAAAGTATCTGTATTAACTCCCAGAGCTCCGTTGTATGTTTTAATACCGCTAGCAAAAGCTGTTGCTGAGGAGGCTGAATCAGTTATTAATTCGCTAGCAGAGGAAGTTTTAATTAGTCCAATAACAGGAAAACGATCAAAATTTGATTTATTTTTATGATAATACTGGCTCGCAGAGACTTGGCTTAGCCCCATGCCATCTCCAATAAGTAAAATTATGTTTTTAACCTTTGTTACTGATTTTTGCTTGGTATTATTGACAATTTCTTTTTTAGGTATACAAGAAATTACGATACTTGAGAAGCATAGAATTTGTAGCAATAATTTAAAAGAGTATTTCATACGATAAATTAAGTATCAAAAATACATATAAACTGTTTATTTAAAATAGATCTACATTAACTATTTTAACTGCTTTTTATCTTTTTAGCCCAACTAGTTTCTTTTTTATTCCTCGCCATCGATAGCTGCGAATAAACTTTCCTTCTTCAACAGATACGATATAAGAAACTTTATTTTGAGAAGCCCTTAAATAGCCAAAAAGTGTATTTTTTAAAAAGGAATAACTCTTCTTTTTTAAAGCTAATTTTGTTGCTGCTACCATAAATAAAAAGAACCCATACCTCATTTTATAAAAAGCTTCTCCTTGTTTGTATTTAGCATTTACAGAATAATTAACCCCAGTTGGTTTTAAATGTTGGACTTTAAGACACTCATCGGTAGCGATCGACCATCCGTGATATCTGGCAAGTAACTCATCAACCGTATCCCAACCCATAGTGTTTTTTAGTCCTCCAATAGCCGTAAAACAGTCTTTTCGATAGGCTTTAAGAGCTCCTCTGAGATGATCTTTGTTGGTTAGTCCCTCTACAATCCATGTGTTATTTTTTTTAACATAACAAAATCCACCAGCCATTCCAACATTGGCATCGTGTTTAAAAAGTTCAATAACTCTTTCAAAATAATTTAATGGAAAAATAAGATCCGCATCGAGTTTGCAGATAATATCATACGATTTGTCCACTAGTTCAAAACCTTTATTAAATGCGTTTATAACTTTACTTCCAGGTAAATGATTGTTTGATGAGATTAATTTTATAGATTCAATATTTAAAAAGTTATTTGTAAAAGATTCTATAATTTTTTGTGTGCCATCTGTTGAATTATCGTTAACGATAATTATTTTATGAATCGGTATCGTTTGATTGACCAGCGAATGAAGTGTCTTGCCAATATGTTCTTCCTCATTATAAGCAGGTATAATTATATTTATTCTCATATCAGACAACAATTTACAAATCTTATAATTTATAAATACACCTTAGTTATCATTTTCTTTCAGCATACACCAAATAGAATCTTGGAGTAAACTTTCTTAGTATGGGTCTTAAGCCTATTTTTTTGACTGGACTTGTAAATTTTATATGATCTTTAATTTCCCATCCAGATTTTTTTAGGAGCCAATCAAATTGCCAGTCTTCAAATTCGTGATAATGCCTATCCCATTGGTCATTTTTGTTTCTATAAGCATTTGAAAACCATAGCTTTAGGGGTATAGAGGCAATTAATTTATTAGTTTTTATTGCGGTTAAAACGTTAAACGGAGCCACCATATGTTCAAAAATTTGAAAGGCAGTAATGACATCAAAATCATTATTGGTTACAATTGAAGTGTCTAGGTCAAGGTCTTGTCCAAGAGTGTTATTTACGTTGAATCCTTCATTTATTAGGATTTCTGAAAATGGATTGGAAACTCCTAAATCTAGTATAATTTCGTTTTTAGCAACGTATTTTTTAAGGAAATCTAATGTAATTTGGTATCGCTTATGTGGGAAACTATTTTCGTACAAGATCTAAGGTGTTATTATACTTGATAAATGATGGCATTTATGTTCATCCCAGCACCAACGCTAGCAAAAATGATGTGATCTCCTTTATCTATTGAATGATTTTCTAATTCTCCTCTTAAAATTAAGTCATATAAGGTAGGAACAGTTGCTACACTAGAATTTCCTAATTTATTAATGGACATAGGCATAATATATTCTGGCATATCAAGGTCATACAATTTGTAAAATCGTTGGATGATAGCTTCATCCATTTTTTCATTTGCTTGATGAATTAATATTTTCTTTATACAAGAAATATCAACTTTTGATTTATCTAAACAAGCCTTCATTGCAAGTGGAACATTGGTGAGAGCAAATTCATAGATTTTTCTCCCTAACATTTTTATATATTTTGTGTTTTTGATGTCTTTAGGATTAAAAGATTCACCAAAATAGATGTAGTTGGCTTCTTCAAGAGCATAGGTAGCCGATTCGTGAGCAAGAATACCCCCTTCTGAATTATCGGTTTTTTCTAAAACAACTGCTGCTGCTCCATCGCTAAAAATCATGGAGTCACGGTCGCTTCGATCGGTAACTCTTGAGAGTGTTTCAGTCCCCACTACCAAGCATTTTTTTGCAATACCTGCTTTTATAAAGGCATTTGCTTGAATCATTCCTTCAACCCACCCTGGGCATCCAAATAAAATGTCATAGGCTACACAACTCGGATTTTTTATATTAATTTTTTGCTTAATCCTTGAGGCAATACTTGGAACCGCATCGCTTTGTTTGGAGCCATGAGAAACATCTCCATAATTATGAGCTGCAATTATATAATCTAATTCTTCAGCATTAATATTGGAATTTTGTATCGCTTTTTCTGATGCAATAGCTCCAATGTCAGAATTATTTAGATGATCTTTTGCATAGCGCCTTTCAGAAATTCCAGTAATATGTTTAAACTTTTTAATGATTATCTCATTATCCGCCTTATACTGTTGTTTATCTTCAGTATAAAAATCATTTTTTAAAAATGAATTATTTGGAATCTTTTGTTGGGGAATATAGCTGCCAACACCAGTAATTTTTATAGCCATAAGCTACTAATTTTCTTGTGATTGGTAAAAATAGAAAAGCTTTTCCTAAGAAAAGCTTTTTATTTGATAATTTTTTTAATTAGTTCTAATTTGCAGGTAACTAATCAACCATAAATTCTTCGATAGAAGTGCAAGTACAAATTAAATTACGGTCTCCATAAGCATCATCTACCCTTCTGACGGTGGGCCAAAATTTATTCTCTCTCATATATGACAACGGAAAAGCAGCTCTTTCTCTTGAATATGGAAAACTCCAATCATCTCTAGTAAGCATTTCTAAGGTATGTGGTGAATTCTTAAGTGCGTTATTGGGTTCATCTATTTTTGCGTCATCAATTTCTTTTCTGATTGAAATCATAGCATCACAAAAACGGTCTAATTCTTCTAAACTTTCACTCTCTGTTGGCTCAATCATCATAGTGCCTGCAACTGGGAAAGAAACCGTTGGAGCATGAAAGCCATAATCTATTAGTCTTTTTGCGATATCGGTCACCTCAATTCCGTTAGTTTTAAATGGGCGACAGTCTATAATCATTTCATGTGCAGCTCGACCACTTTCACCGGTGTATAATACTTCGAAAGAACCATGTAACCTTTCTTTTATGTAATTGGCATTTAGTATGGCAAATTCAGTTGATTTTTTTAACCCTTTTTCTCCAAGCATACAGATGTATGCATAGGAGATCAAACAAACTAAAGCAGATCCCCAAGGAGCTGCAGAGATAGCTGTAATTGCCTTTTCTCCTCCAGTCTTTATAAATGGATTACTGGGTAAAAAAGGAGCTAGTTGTTTTGCGACGCAAATGGGGCCAACTCCTGGACCACCTCCACCATGCGGAATGGCAAAAGTTTTATGAAGATTTAAGTGACATACATCTGCTCCAATTGCTCCTGGATTCGTTAAGGCAACTTGAGCATTCATGTTTGCTCCATCCATGTATACTTGACCTCCGTTTTCGTGAATGATACGATTGATTTCAATAATTGAAGCTTCGTAAACACCGTGCGTAGAGGGATACGTTATCATAAGGGATGATAGATTATCTTTATGTAAAATAGCTTTTTCACGTAAATCGTCAATATCAATATCTCCCTGTTCAGTAGCCTTTGTAACTATAACTTTCATTCCTGCCATCACTGCACTTGCAGGATTGGTTCCATGAGCTGAGGAGGGAATTAAGCAAATATTTCTATGATGATCTCCTCTGGATTCATGATAAGCTCTTATTACCATTAAGCCTGCAAATTCTCCTTGTGCACCAGAATTTGGCTGTAAGGATGTTGCTGCAAACCCGGTTATTTCAGTTAATTGATCTTCTAATTTTTTTAACATTTCCTGGTAGCCTTGAGCTTGCTCTAGAGGAACATAAGGATGTACACTAGACCAGTAAGGATTACTCAATGGAAGCATTTCAGAAGCTGCGTTAAGTTTCATAGTACATGATCCTAGCGAAATCATAGAATGGTTGAGAGATAAATCTTTTCGTTCGAGTTTTTTGATATAACGCATCATTTCAGTTTCTGAATGATAGGTGTTAAAAACTTTATTTGTTAAAAAAGGGGTTTTTCTGGTTAAAGCCTCAGGAATTGAAATATGAGCCCTCAAAGAATCAACTTTATCGGGGTCTTTATGAACAGCTTCAGCAAACACATTGACGATTTTATGAAGATCGTTTAGTGTGGTGGTTTCGTTTAAAGAGATACTAATATTATCGTCATCTATGTAGTGAAAATTAATTTCATTTCTTTCCGCAATGGGCTTAATTATATTTGTTTTTGCTTGGAGAACGATGGTGTCAAAAAAAGTAGAATTTGTTTGAGAAAATCCTAACTTCTCAAGTTCTGTAGCTAGTGTAGAGGTTGTTTTATTAACTTTAGAAGCAATATTTTTTAGTCCATCTGGACCATGATAAACAGCATACATTCCAGCCATAACCGCTAACAAAACTTGTGCTGTACATATGTTTGAGGTTGCTCGGTCTCTTTTTATATGTTGCTCTCTTGTTTGCAATGCCATTCGAAAAGATAGGTTGTTATCCATATCTTTTGTAACACCAATAATTCTTCCTGGAATATTACGTTTATAAGCTTCCTTAGTGGCAAAATAACCAGCATGCGGTCCTCCATAACCCAAAGGAATCCCAAATCGTTGTGTGGTACCGACGACCACATCAACCCCGAAATTACCGGGAGATTCTAACAATACCAGACTTAGTATGTCTGCAGCTACTGCCACTTTTATGGAGGCTTCATGCGCTTTTGCTACAAACGACTTATAGTCGTATACTTCACCAAATTTTCCAGGATATTGTAACATGGCTCCGAAATATTCATCAGAAAAATCAAAGGATTCATGATTTCCTTTTACTAACTTAATTCCTAGTGGATTTGATCTGGTTTCTAACAAAGATATGGTTTGTGGTAAAACCTCTTCAGAAACAAAAAATTTAACAACATTATTTTTTTTCTGTGAACGATCACGAACGGAAAATAACAATGCCATTGCCTCAGCTGCTGCAGTTGCTTCATCCAATAAGGAAGCATTTGATAATTCCATTCCTGTTAAATCGCATACCATTGTTTGAAAATTAATCAAGGCTTCTAATCTACCTTGAGCTATTTCTGCCTGGTAGGGGGTGTATGCGGTATACCATCCTGGATTTTCAAGAATATTTCTTTGAATAACCGGTGGTAAAAAAGTATGATGGTAACCTAGTCCAATGTACGTTTTAAAGAGTTTGTTTTTTGTGCTAAGTAGATTGTTGTGCTCTTGATATTCTTGTTCCGACATTGCCTTATCTAAAGAAAGCTTTTTTTCGAGTAAAATATTTTCTGGAATGGTTTCTTCTATGAGCTCTTTCATAGAGTTTACACCAATGGTTTTAAGCATTTTATTAAGGTCACTTTTTCGGGGACCGATGTGCCTTTGAGCGAAAGAATCTGTGTTCATTTTACTTAGTTAAAAGTTGAAATGCAAATCTACAATTTTTAACAATAAATGAATGTTTTTAAAAATAAAAACAGTGTAATTTTAACGATTAATTGTGATTGATTTTACAATGATTATTTTTGTATTATGAATTGGTTTAAAATTTATATCAAAAGTAGTTTACATGTAGCTCTTGCAGTTTGCGCATTGGTTGCTATTACTGCATATGAATTCGATATAAAAATTTTATCAGAGTTTTATTTCTTTATTTTTTTTAGTACCATTTCGGGTTATAACTTCGTAAAGTTTGCACCCATTTATAAATCATCTAAACACGAAACTTCTTTACTCTTAAAATTGATTCAATCGGTTTCTGTTATGGCTGCGCTTTATTTTAGTTTTGAACTTTCAAAAGCTTCAATTGTTTTTGCGTTATTTCTGGCTATTCTAACATTTTTATATGCAAATCCTCTGCATAAAAATAAAAATTTAAGAAATATGACGGGACTCAAAATAAGTATTGTCGCTTTGGTTTGGGCTTGCGTAACTTTAATTCTTCCTTTAGTGAATCAACATATAGAGTTAATAAATAAACATGTTTGGCTATCTTTTATTCAAAGATTTTTATTGGTTTTTATTTTGACCTTACCTTTTGAAATTAGAGATTTAAAATTTGATGATTTAACGCTCGAAACCTTACCGCAACGCATTGGAATAAATAAAACAAAATTGATAGGAACTTTTCTACTTATTGTTTTACTCGTTTTAGAACCGTTCAAAGATGAAATCAAAAGAGGTCATTTTTATAGTTTAGTCATCACGAGTACTATCTTATTGTTCCTTTTATTGAATGCTAAAAAAGACCAATCTAAATATTATTCCTCATTTTGGGTAGAAAGTATCCCCATTTTTTGGTTTGGATTGTTAAGTTTTATTCAATTCTCTTTTAGCATTTCTTCGTAAAGTGTTTTTTTAAGCTTTTGTTTATCGTTGTGAGTCATAGTTTTTAAATCAGACCTCACAAAGGCTTCACTTAGCTTTGTGTTGTTTTTTACATATTCCCTGCAAAACTCACAAAAAAATAAATGCATATAAAGCTTGATTTTTTCCCAAAAATAGGCATCTAGGTATTGAGCCTTGTCACTTACATAACCTGCTTTATCACATTTCATTTTTTCTTATCTAAAACCAATTTTCTTTTAAACATCTAGCCATCTCTTTTCTTGCACGATGGATTATAACCCAAAGATTAGACGCAGAAATATTAAATTCTTTACATATTGTTTCCGTTTCTATTTGATCGATGGTTTTCCTTATAAATATTTGAGCCTGTTTTTCTTTTAGTGTGTCTAGACAGGCAGAAATGGCTAGACCTAGTTCTTGGTTTTTTATTCGATCTTCTGCGTTTTTTAAATAGGGATCACTTACTTTTTCTTCCAGCCAATTTATTTCGGATTCCTTATCAAAATAATTAATTCGAACCTCCGATTTTCCTTTTTTTGAATTTACTTTCCGATAATAATCAATAATTTTCCTTTTTAAAATTGCGATGAGCCAAGTCCTCTCAGAAGCTTTGCCTTTAAAATTACCTTTGGACTTTAGTCCGGCTAAAAAAGTTTCAGATATTAAATCTTTTGCAATTTCAGGGTCAGAGACTCTTATAATTGTATAATTAAATAAATAATCGGAGTGTTTGTCGACCCATAGATTTGGATTAAGATAATGGGTTGAAGGAGATAGACTTTTCAAAGTTAGCTATGTTTCTTGATCAATCCCGCTCTTACTAAAAGAGCCTCTGGATTTGGTTTAGATCCTTTAAATTTAATATATAACTCTAAGGGGTCCCAAGTTCCACCTTGTGACAATACGGTGTCCTTAAATTTTGTAGCAATTTTCTCATTGAAAATCCCATGTGCTTTGAAATATTGAAATGCATCTGCATCCAGGACTTCTGCCCATTTATAGCTGTAATATCCTGCAGAATAACCACCTTGAAATATGTGTGAAAAGGAGGTGCTCATGCAATTGTTTTTAACATCCGGATAGAGTTGTGTAGCTGAAAATGATAGGGTTTCAA
>ERZ1047821.603-NODE-603-length-25958-cov-10.098328_pt1 | contig 25958 bp, 20 predicted proteins | sample MGYA00383096_ERZ1047821 | MGnify/ENA primary metagenome ERZ1047821 (study PRJEB29581, sample SAMEA5548366) | metagenome | biome: marine; feature: coastal; material: water | depth 25 m | study: Short-term variability in the microbial, nano- and picoplankton... | reverse complement strand
CATCTATAAAAGCAAAAAAGAAACCATCAATATCCGCTCCCTCTCTGAGTACCGTGGAATCAGTGTCATTAGGGAGCATTTTGTAAATACTGTACATAAGTGAGGAAGCGACCGGAAACGTTACATCTGCTTCCATAAATGCCTTAATTAAATTTTTGTTACCTCCATTAGTCTCCACAATCATATTGCTAGGACCACCGCTACCACGTGCTTCAAAATTTAAGGCAATTCCTACATTTTTTGCCCAGGGGTGTTTGTTAACAAAAAGACGAGCTCCATCCAAACCAACTTCTTCCGCATCAGTGAATAACACTATTATATCGTTTTTTGGTTTCTTTCCACTTGCTTTGTAAGCTCTAAGTGTTTCTAAAATAGTTACTACTCCACTTCCTGCATCACTAGCTCCATAGGAAGGGGTTAAGGCGCTATCATAATGAGATAACAACAATAATGATTTCCCATTTTCTGAACCTTTTATCTGAGCAATTATATTTTTTGGTTTATCTAAACTTTTCCATTTTGGATTGATTACAAAGCCTTCTTGAACTTGAGTTTCTAGTCCTAATTCCTCTAATTGACCGATTAAATACTCCCGAACTCTGGTGTGCTCACTTGTTCCAATATAATGAGGCGCCTTTGTAATTTCTTTTAGCGGAATCAAAGCTCTTTCTGTCGAAAATTTGGTTTCTGAAACTGAGCTCGATGACCCCTCTTGAGGCATTAAACTGTAAAAACTATAATAAACAAGGCCTGCTATTAAAAATAAGGATGCCAAAGATTGTAAATTCTTCATATTTTAGTTGGTCTAAATTAAAATGAGTTAGTTAAAGTACTAATTGATCCCCTATTTTCAAAAAATGTTAAAAAAAAACTGCTTGAGATAACGCAAGCAGTTTTTTGTATGAGTGTCCTAAATCTAGTTCGAGTTGACTATAATTTCATCTAATTCATACGTTCCATCAAAGTCTTCTTCACCACTACCCGTATATTTAAATCCTAAATATCCTTTGCCAGTAATACAATCCAAACTTACGTTTCCTGAAGGAAACCAGTCGCCATAAAAATCATCATCTTGAACGATATAAGCTGCAGGAATTATTGACCAAGAAGCGGTCATAATGTTTTCTGGAGTTCCGTCCCAATCACTTGAGAATAAAAACTCTAAGGTACTTCCGTCTGAAAAGCTATTCGATGTTTTAAAGTTAATTGTTTCACCATCTTGTGCATCAAAATCAATCTCTGGCATAATTAACCAAGTAATTGAACTATCATCATCTGAATTGTAAGATCCTATTGAAGCCGAAATCCCAAGAGATGGGTTACCGTTACCACCATCGTTAAAATACGCTCTAAAATCTCTAGATCCTTCCTGGATATAATTGGTCCAACCGTTACCAGAAATAGACTCTCCTTCTTCCTGAGTTTCAAAAAATTCGCTGAAAATTACATTGCTACCTGTACTAGAGGCTAAACCACAATCTACTTCTTGTGGATCACAACGATCTGTGCTTTCAAAATTAATAGTTTCTGGTGTATTCAACACCATATTGAAGGTATCACCAAAATAGTTTAATGTTAAAATCCCGTCTAAATAACCCCTGCCTTGTGGCACTTCAACCGCCTTAAAATCCGAAAAGGTACTCGTGCTTAAAATTACACTCAACCCTTCTGTACAGCTCTCTAAATTTCGTTCTCCATCAAACTCATCCTCTGGCTCTGCTGCGAATGTTTTACGGTTGTCTCCTAAGGCATCATTTCTGTTAAATTGCACATCATTTAATCGAACATATAAATTAGTTTTAGCTAAAGAAAAATCGGATATATTTATGGGCATCGCTTCGATTGTTGCTAATTCGGTTTCTCTAATAATTGTTTGATCTAGTAGCGATTCTGCAATAGCATCAACTTGTGTTCCATCTCTAAAACCTAAAGATAAAACCCCGCCATTATAACCAACAGCTAATCCATCTAACTTTACATATACTTTCCTCCCAAATTCATAGGTTGTGTAGAGTGGGCTTACATTAATTAAAACCTTTACGCCTCTTGTTGGATTGTTTGGCGAATCTTGTAAAACTAACTCTTCATAAATATTTCCTGCCTCATCGTTAGAAATTACATACCCTGAAATGTATAAATCGCTTTCTACAAAACTCAGGATATCATTACCATTTGTATTTTGTTCTTGTTCCAGTAACGAGTTTAGTGCATTAATACTAATGACTTCTCCATCGATTATTGGAGCAACTGGATCTGTATTTGGCACATCGTAGTCGTCATCTTTCACACAAGACAATACCATTGTCATTGCAAAAAAGAAGGCTACTATTTTATAATTTTTAATAGTTTTCATTGTTCTAAATTTTATTTTTTTTAGTCGACGATAAATACGTCATTATTTTATTTATTAAAATCTTACGTAAACATTTACATAATAAGATGCTCCTGTTCCAAAGAAATAGCGAGATCCAAAAACAGATCCATTTTCACGAGTTCGATCTTCTTTCAAGTCTCTATAATTTGATTTTCTACCTTGTTCAAATCCACCTGTGATATATTCTTGATCCAATGCGTTGTTGATGGTAGCAAAAAACCCTATATAGTATTGATTAATTTTCCAGGATTTACCCCCTACTATGTTAACTAAAATATAGTCATCAAATTTTTCTTGTTTTAATAATTCGTTAGCCACTTCTGGATCATAGTCATTGAATGGTTGGCCATCAAAATCAGTGCTGAAATTATCTGATCTTGCTAAATTGTTTACATCTACGTATGCATTTGAAAAATAATTAGTTGTTAAGCCAACCCACCAAAATTTGGGATCTCTATATTCAAATCCTACTTGATATGCTCTCTCGGGACCACCCGCAACATGATAGTTTTTGAGATTGGTAGTTCCGTCACCAAATGTTATTGGACCATCTAAATCGTCGCTGGTTATATACAGGTTCGGATTGTTATTAAATGTATATTGTCCTACTGAGGCTGCCCCTTTTAATTTTATAGTAGGAGTCACCTGTGCTTCAATACCAAGTTCTACCCCAATATGTTGTTTTTCAACATTGGTCAACACTTCTTGAATAAAAGCATCTTGATCTAAACCTAAACCTCCTAAGTTTTCAGTAAAATAAAACCCTAAATCGGTTCCGTCAGAGAAGTTTGAATAAAACCCAGTCAAACGAGCTTTTACAATTGGAGATCTATAAATATATCCGATGTCTATATTTTGTATTTTTTCACTTTCTAAACCAATAGTCACATTGTTATTTTGACGAGCGTTTGTAAACGTATTTCGGATAGTAGGTGCCTTTGACAACGACCCTAAATTTAAGTCTATTAAATGTCTTCCTGTAATTTTAAAGGTAGCTCCTCCTTTGAAACTAACGTCTGTGAAACTTTGCTTTTCTCCTTTACCGAAGGATGCAGCACCTTGATAATTTCCGTTTTCAAATAAACCGTTTCTTTGATAATTGGTGTTCGTGACTGAAGCTCCAAGATAAAAATCTACTCGGTTATATTTAAATTGTGCTTGAGCGAATCCAGATAAAACGTCTGCGTTGATTTCGTAATTATACTTATATCGGTCTCCTACTTTGGCAATTCGGTTTCTATTTCTTAAGTCACTTTGAGCAACGTCGCCAACGATAATATTTACCTCCCCGTCTTCACCTTCAGCGAAGAAATCTACATCTAAAAATCCTGTACCTCCAAGTAAATCTTTCAATTCTGCAAAGTTTTCACTTTTTAGATTACGATAATTAATACTCGCATTTAATAATATATTATCAGAAATCTGAGTATCAAAAATTGTATTCACAGACAACTGAGTGTCGTCAATTCTGTCTTCTTGAATTGCATAAATAGAGTTTCCGCCATTAGTAGTAGAAATGGCATTCGCTCTATAAAGTGATTCCCAATCTAATTGGCCGTTATTAACAAATTCCTGTTGTGCTAAATATGCATTCTGATAATCTACAGGGCTTGGGTTGGGATCTTGTAAAAAATAGCTAGGAAGTCTTTGATAATAATTCCCCAATGGATTTCTTCCTCCACCAATGTAAGCCTCTTGCCCATCAATAGTCACAAGACGTGTTCCTCCTTGATCAACTCTTGTATTCCCGATACTTCCTGTTTGATAGGAAGCATTTGTGTTGAGATTTGTTTTATCATTTATCTTCCAATAATGGTTTAACATAAATACAGGTTCTTTGATATTCCGAACACGGCTATTTCTTATATTTCCATCTTGATATCCCCAATTAGGATTGTATTGAATCCCTTTAAGATCTTTAACCTCTTCAGTAATAGCAGTTGAACGACCTCTTCGGTTAGGAGTGTAGAATGCTGTAAAGTTAAGACTATGAGCATCATTTATTTTTTTCTCGACAGACGCAAAAAATGAATTCGCATCGTACAAGGTCCCATCTATATAACCTTCATCACCAAAACGTCTAGAGGCTAAAAACGAATAGGCCCAGCCGGTTTTTGATAATCCACTATGATAGGACGCCATAATTCTTCCGTTATAACTCCTATTAGCAGCAGCATACGAAACACGACTACTTTTTCTGTATTTTGAAGCTCTCATCACCATATTGGTCGTTCCAGCTAAATCTCCAAAAGTATAGTCATTAGCTTTTAAACCCATCGTAAATTCTCGATTCCTCTGAACATCATTAAGTCCTCCCCAATCACCCCACTGCGGGCGGCCATTGAATTGTTTGTTCATCTCAATTCCATTGATTAAAACTTTACCATTGGCGTTATCTAAACCACGAGGTCTAAAAAAGGTAGCACTGAAGTCAAAGGCAGCAGCGTTTAAAAAAACATCTCTAGACGCCTGTAAAAGACCTGAAACATTAGTTGCTGCACCTCCAAGATCACCATCTAATTCGTTATCAGATAAATTGATAACTCCAATTTGAGACTCTAACTCGGTTAGGTCTAAATCCATAATAATAGGATCAAGATTAATGGTTTCTCCGTTTTGAATGGTAATCGGGATACTTTGAGTAATGTAATTTAGTTTACTTACGACAAGTATTTGTTCTCCTTGAGGGAGCGTATTGCTTGTAATAAGAAACATTCCATTTTCATCAGTTTGTGTATTGTAGTCACTGGATAAAATTCGTATTTCTACGCTTGGAATTGCCTCACTTGAATTAGTATCTACCACCCTTCCTTTTATGATAGCATCTTGAGCTAGTAAAGTAAAACTCATCAATGATGCTACACATAAAGTGAAAATGATTTTTTTCATTCTAAATTTAGTTATTAGTTTATAATTAATTACTTACAAAACTACATTATTTCAATGAATTATTTACTTTTGACACTGACATAAATATGTTATCGTTAAATAGTCTTAATTAATAAACTTAATGAAAAACAAAATATCCTTACTAATCGTTTTATTTATATCGTTTACTCCTATTTTTTCACAGGAAAAAAAAGCTTATAAGGTTAATACGATTGCTTTTTATAATCTTGAAAATTTATTTGATACGGAAAATGATCCCCTAACATATGATGACGATAGGACTCCAGACGGTAAAGACCATTGGACAGAAGAGATTTATCAGGATAAATTAAAAAACATGGCCAAAGTTATGGCTGAAATTGGAGCTGATGTTTCGGGGAATACTCCGACAATTATAGGGGTTTGTGAAACTGAGAACAGAAAAGTGTTAGAAGATCTAGTTAATCAAGAAACTTTGGTTGAACAAGATTACGGAATTATTCAATTTGATTCACCTGACAGAAGAGGGATTGATGTCGCCTTGCTATATAAGAAAAAATTATTTACACCTACTCATTATAAAGCAAAAGAACTTTTAATTTATGATGATAATGATAAATCAAAAAGAGTTTTTACCCGAGATCAGTTAGTTGTCAGTGGGATGTTAGATGGAGAAAAAATTCACTTAATAGTTAATCATTGGCCCTCCAGGAGTGGTGGTGAAAAAAGAAGTAGATCTAAAAGAATCAAAGCCGCAAAATTAAATAGACAAATTATTGATTCCATATTTAGTGATGAACCGTATGCAAAAATAATTACGATGGGTGACTTTAATGACGATCCTACAAGCCCAAGTGTAAAAGATCATTTAAACGCACAAAGAGAATCGAATGGTATGCAGATGCGAGAATTATTCAATCCAATGGAGGATTTGGCAAAACAAGGATATGGCTCACTTGCTTACAGGGATAGTTGGAATTTATTTGATCAAATAATAATATCGACAGAGTTAACAAAAAAAGATTTTTCAAGTTATCGTTTTTATAAGGCTGGGATCTATAATAAAACCTACTTAGTGAATGCTCATGGCCGGTATAAAGGATACCCCTATCGTAGTTTTGCTAGTGGATCATACACGGGGGGCTACAGCGATCACTTCCCGGTTTATATCTATTTAGTAAAAGAAAAATAAATCTATACTAAATAAAATCAATCATCTTATTGGTGTCGATCTGCCAATTTATAATTTAGTTTAATTAATCCAAGAATTCCATGGGATTCTACTTAAAACTAAAACCAAAGCAATCGTATAAAAGATCGCTATTGTCTTAAACTTTTGAGCAGAACTTTCTTTCTTTTTATGTTTCGAGTACCCTATGGTAATTAGCACTACCGCTATTAGCATCATTAATGGGTGTTCTACTGAAAAATATCTTAAAATAGAGTCTTTCATTACAGAACCCATGCCTGCACTTTTAATGGCTCCCATGGCGCTTGGAGAAAATATATAAAGAATCAACCCAATTAATACTTGAATATGAGTTACAATTAGTGCAAATAGAGCAAGCCTAAAATCTTTATTGGAAAACTCTTGTTTGGTAAACGATCCTTTTAAGGCGTTTAAAGTTGCTAATATGATTAATAATAGAGTCAAGTAGGCCCAATATGAGTGGATAAATTGAATCGTTTCGTACATGTGAATTTTATTTTTTGTTTTTTCAAATATAATTATAAATAAAAAAACGCCCTGAACGAATCAGGACGTTTTAATAATTTATTAAAACTAGTTTTAAAATTCGTAACGCATAGAGGCGTTGAACGTTCTACCACCAGTTGTAAAATAACCAAATCTATCGGTTTGTTGGATTGCAACTTTATCGAATACATTGAACATATTAGCTCTGAAAGTCATTCTGTTAGAATTTCCTAAACTAAATCTGTATGTAATCCCTGCATTTGTTAAAGCATAACTTCCAAGCTGAGCACCCGTATAATCTTCTTTTGAAGTATTTTCGTTCGTAAACTCGTAGTGATTGTCGTTGTACTTAATTCGAGCATCTATACTTAATCCAGAAGCAATTTTGGCATCAAAACCAATTCCTGTTGTAAATTGTGGTGCAGTCGATACTTTGATTCCATCACGATTAACTGTACTCGTTTCACCAATTTGTTCATTTGTGTCCGCATTATAAGTAGAAACAACAGCTTCTCCTTTATAAGTCCAAGAACCAGCAGAAATAAACCCTTGGAATGACAACCAATCAGTAGCTCTATAACGAACATCTAATTCAGCTCCTGAATGGTATTGTGTGATGCCTCGCTGTAAAGTAGTAGTATCAAAATCATCTTGATCATCATCAGGGGTACCATTGTCATCTGTACCAAAGCTAGACAATGTTCTGTCCGTCCAATTAGTTACGTAGGCATTGAAATTTGCTCTGAAATTATTAGTTTTAAAGTGGTAACCCGCTTCAAAACTGGTGATTTTTTCATTTTCAACTGCAGGTGAAACCAATTCAGTAATAAAACCAGTATTTCTATTAAAAATATTGTCAAGATAAGGTTGTCTTGAGTTGTATCCAGCATTGAAGAAAATAGTATTTCCTTCAGCCATGGTTAAAGAAACACCACCCTTTACATTGTATCCTGTTTTACTAGTTTTTTCAGACTTAGCAGGTTTATATCGGTCCTCTCTTTCGTAAGACTGATTTGATACACCCCCTTGAGCGAAAATAGAAAACATATCGTTCGCATACTCTATCTGTCCAAAAGCACCCTGGTAGTTTATTGTTTCTGAATTATCGTAAGCAATTCTATCTTCTTCTGGTGCGAAATTAAATAAAGCAGCCCAGGGAGTCGCGTCATACGAATTAGTTACTACGTTATCGGATGGTAAGTTGTCTCCACTATCGTTTGTCCATCCTGATAATCCATAAAAATCAGCAATTTGTCTGAAGTGGTCTCCTGTGTAAGTTCTAACATCTACACCTGCACTAGCTGTAAGATTTTCTGAAAAGTTATGCGTTAAATTAGATAATATCCCATACCAAGCGTGATTGTTCATAGAAGCTCTTCTAATATATCCAGCACCATTTTCAGCACCATAGTCTCCACCTATTCCTACAAGAGCATTATTAGCTTCAATTGCAGGATAGTCAATTTGGCCAAATAAAGGTCCATCACCATCTGGATCTGCTGTTCTAATTCTTCCGTTACCTCTTGGTCCTGTTCCACCACCACGTCCCCATGAAGCGTAAGCTACGGTAGACAGTTCAGTGTTTTCAGAAATATCAAAATCCCAGTTTAAGTTAGCAACTGGTTTGTGGTAAAAATTTTGTCTTTCTGACGAGATATCTGTTCCATCTTCATTAAGGTAACCCCAATGTTGATTAAATTTAGGATCAGCAGCGATTCTCTCTAATGATTGAGACCACTGATTCCCATGTAATTGAGGAGCACCCGTAATTAGAAAGTTGAAATTATGTCTTTCGTTTGGTTTATATCCCACAGCAAAATAATAGGTTTGCCCTTGACCATAAGTACCTTTGGCCCACTTTCTGTGTGCTTGCCAATGGTCTAATAGTACAGAAAAAGCCCATCCCTTTTCATTTCTACCAGAATCGTAACCAACAGTTCCTTTGAAGTAACTATCATTAGCTCCCGTAAAACGAGCAAATCCACCTTGTTTCTTTTCAGCAGCTTTCATTACAATATTGGTAGTACCTCCAACAGATGGAATTGCTAACTTAGAAGCTCCTAAACCTCTTTGAACTTGAACCGTTGTAGCAATATCGGCAATACCAGCCCAGTTAGACCAATAAACTTTACCATCTTCCATACTATTTACAGGTTGTCCATTTAACAATATGGCAATATTAGTTTGGTCAAATCCTCTTAGAAAAAATTGAGAATCACCAAAACCATTGTTCCCTGTAACTGTTGCAGAGGGTGTAAAAGCTATAGATTCTGTTAAATCTACATTTCCACCTCCTTTTAATTGAATTTCTTCAGCTGAAATTGTTGACACCGCAATAGGCGTTTTTCTACTAGTAGCTAAATCGATAACTCCAGACCCTATTACCACTACCTCAGCAAGAGCATCAGCATCAATGGCTAAAGAAATTGTTTCTAAATTTACACTTCCATTAGAAAGTGTATAAGATACTGTTTGAGAAGAGTACCCTAAGTAAGAGATGGTAATATTTCCACTATTTCCGTCTACGGTAAGTGAAAAATTTCCATCAAAATCTGAGATAGCACCGTTGTCAGTACCATCTTCAACAATAGTTGCTCCTGAAAGTGGACCCCCTAAATCGTTGTCATTAATTGTTCCCGTAATAGTCCCTTGTGCAAATGAAATGACACTTACAAACAAAAAGGTTACTACTAAATAAAAAGTAATTTTTTTCATCATTTAAAATTGTTTTGAGTTGATGCAAATTTACATATTCAATTTGTTTTTTTAACAAAATTATAATATTAAAAAAGACAAATAAATTTTAATGTAATTTGCTTTAGTAAGTATAACAAAAATCTAACTATGTATCGTTTATTTCGTTAGTTTTTATTAACAAACTTGTAAACTTTAAAAAAACTAAAATACAAGTTTACTTAACTGATTTTTTAATGGAGTGATGTATTCAAAATAAGAATTTTGATATGTTTTTTGTAACGGTTCTGAAGGTGGTAAATCTTGCTTAAAAGGATCTACTTGTTTTCCGTTTTTCCAAAAACGATAACAGACATGAGGTCCACTTGTATTGCCCGTCATTCCAACCCAACCGATTACATCTCCTTGTTTTACTGCTTCTCCTCTTTTTACATTTCTCTTTTTCATGTGAAGGTATTGGGTTTCGTAGGTGCTATTGTGTCTAATCTTAACGTAATTTCCGTTACCTCTTCTTTTTTCAGACTTTGAAACAATTCCATCTGCAGTTGCCAAAATTGGAGTTCCTACTGGTGCCGCAAAATCGGTCCCTTTATGCGGTCGGACTCTATTGCCATATAACTTGATTCTTCTTTTTAGGTTATACCTTGAAGAAATTCTGCTGAATTTAACAGGAGCTTTCAAAAAAGCTCTTCTTAAATTGTTAGCCTTGTCATCGTAATAATCTTTAATTCCTAGTACAGAATCTCCTATGAATCCAAATGCATAAAGAGGTTTTCCTCGATGCTCGAACATAGCTGCTTTTATTTCTCCTAAGCCTGCAGGAATCGTATCGTTAATGTACTTCTGAGTGTAAACTACTTTAAATCTATCTCCAGGCTGTAATCTAAAAAAATCAATAGTCCAAGCATAGATATTTGCTAATTGATCGGTCATATTTGGACTTAATCTTTGATCCTCCATAGTTTGAGAGAGTGAACTCGTTATGACTCCCTTAGCTGATTTTTCTATATAGGTAACTGGTTTTTTATCATTGAAAGCACTTACACAATCTCTTAAGTCGATTACCGCAAAATCAACTCTATTTTTTTCATAAATAAATAATTGTGTTTTGCCAATACTATCTTTTGAATTAAGTAAAACATAGGGGTTACCAACTTTTACCCTTCTAACATCAAAGCTGTCTTTAATTTTTGAAACAACTCCATAGATTTCTCCCTGTGACACGTGATTTTCGTCTAAAATAGCACCAAAAGTATCCCCTGACCGTATGGTATCCCTTACAACATTGAATTCGTTAAAATCATACCCATACTGAAAATTAGCTTTTATTACATTTTTTGTAGTAGCGGTATTATCCGCTCTTTTTTGGGTGCAAGAAATAAAATAAAAAAAAATCGGGATAACTAGGAGAGCATTTTTCAATATAAATTAATTTTAAAGATTAGTTCCCCACTCATTCAACTCCTTTTCAGACCATAGGTCTGGAAAAAAAATTCTTTTTTGATATTTTGGATGCATGTATTTTTTCCAGTCACTTCCTCCTGTTGCTTCAATCTCTTTTCCTGAAGAATTATCTCCTGAAATATAATGATTAGCAGCATTGTAATGCGCCAAAACCCAAGTGATATTTACGGTATAATCGTAATGCCTCATGGCCTTGATTAATTTAGGATCTTGTTGAACCTCTTTTGGCAACTCCTTGAATTTAGCATATAAATTTATGGTATTGTACTCTTTGGTAAAAGCAATAAATTCGTTTTTGTATTTTTCTTCAAAGGAAGATAAAAGATACGATTTTTTTCCAGTTTTATAATCCTTCCCAGCTGCTTGCCAATACAAATGATTTAATGCATGCTCATAAGGAGTGTTTCGATCTATGGTCTCCCTAAATCTTGCATCTATTAAATTAATTAAATCTGTAGAGGCAAATTCAATTTTTCGGTACTGAGCACTTTGAAAACCACTTGCTGGGGTTAAGGTATTTCTAAACTTTAAATACTGTTCTATTTCCATTCCTTCTTGCATTATGGAAAAAGATGAAGTAAGCATATCAAAGTACCTACTGATACGCATTAGTCTCGAGGAAAAAAACTCTGCAGTTAGCGCTTTATGATGGGCGACCTGTTCGATTTCCCAGAGGATCATTTTAAACAACAGTTCATTTACTTGATGATACATAATAAAAATCATTTCATCTGGCAATGTAGTTCTTTGAAGTTGTAAATTTAATAAGGCGTCTGTTTTAATATAATCCCAATAAGTAATTGGTTCACTGTATAGTAATCCCTCTAAGTGGGTATCTAAATCTTGACCTATATCGTTAAATTTATTCTCTAACTGATGTATCAATTTATCTCTATTTGATTGAGTTGCCATAATCTATTCTACAAATATTTTAAATGAATTATTTAGTTTTTTAAACTCTATTAAAGAAGCTTTTAACGATCCAACTACCAAATCTGCTTTTATTAATAATGGTAATTTATTATCATCATCACTAACCCAAATAGTTAGACTTTCTTTTTCATTAAAAATTCTACCTGATTGAACGTAGGGCCTAAAAACCAAGCAAGGAACTTTTCCAAACTCTGAGTCTAATATCTCTCTCCGTAAATATTTAAGTTTGAATTTATAATTTTCACTATCAAAAAACATATCTAAATTAAACTCATCATTCTCCTTTAAATAAAGGGTATCTAAATTATTACGAAGATAATAAAAAGAAGAAACCATATCTTGAGCATTCTCTGGAAAAGGAACTGTTTTTTCATGATTATTTATAAAATCTACTATGGTCGCCATTTTAGAAGAATGATTAAAGTCAATCTGAATCTCTTTTTTATAGCCTCCTTCATTGATATCCCTAATAAACCTTAGGGGGAGGTCATCATTTTTTAAAATATAAGATTCATAATGATCTTCAACTTTAAAAAACCAACTAGTCACTCCCGTAGTTTTTCCAAAGCCAATGATGTGATATACCTCTTCATTATTTAATAGCTCGCTTTTAACTTCAAGAGTAGCTTGTCCTGCGTTTATTAATCCATAATGGATCTTAAACTTTAGCCATTCTCCGTCTTCGTAGGCTTTTTTTTGACAAAAGCAATACGAACTGAAAAAAAATATTATTAGAGCACTTAAATATTTCATTAACCGATAGATTATTCTCAAAAATTATTCATGCTGCTGATTAACAATAACGCTATTAAAAATAGTTCAAAATTAAAGAGTCCCTCTATTGGCTTGTTCTCTCTCAATAGATTCAAAGAGTGCTTTAAAATTTCCTGCTCCAAATCCTTGAGCTCCCATTCTTTGAATAATTTCAAAAAATAAAGTAGGTCTATCTTCTACTGGTTTTGTAAATATTTGAAGTAAATATCCTTCTTCATCAGCATCTACAAGTATAGAAAGTTTTTGTAACTCTTTTACATCTTCTTTCATCATATCCATGTGCGACCCTAATCTGCTTGGAATTTCGTCGTAATAAGCTTGTGGTGGTGATGGTAAAAACTCTACTCCGCGAGCTTTAAGTTGAGCGACTGTTTTAATTATATCATCAGTAGTAACTGCTAAATGTTGCACTCCAGAATCTTCATAAAAGTCTAAGTACTCTTCAATTTGTGATTTTTTCGCTGCTTTTGCAGGTTCATTAATTGGAAATTTTATTCTTCCATTTCCATTGCTCATCACTTTACTCATGAGTGCAGAATATTCTGTATGAATTTGTTTGTCATCAAATGATAAAAAATTAACAAATCCCATCACATCCTCGTACCATTTGACCCATTTATTCATTTCGCCCCAGCCTACATTTCCAACCATATGATCAATATATTTTAATCCAACAGGCTCTGGATTATACTCCGATTCCCAGGGAACAAAACTTGGCAAAAAGGTTCCTTTGTAATTTTTTCTTTCAACAAACATATGAACTGTTTCGCCATACGTATAAATACCTGCTCTAACAACTTCTCCATATTCATCTTTCTCAACAACAGGTTCCATGTAAGAAACAGCACCTCTTTTAGTGGTTTCTTCATATGCTTTTTTTGCGTCTTCAACCCATAAAGCAATTACTTTTACTCCATCTCCATGTTTAACAATGTGTTCATTGATAGGAGAGCTACTGTTAAGAGGTGTGGTTAATATTAAAACTATTTTATCTTGCTTTAAGGCATAACTCACACTGTCTCTAGAGCCTGTTTCTAATCCTTTGTAAGCATAGGACTGAAAGCCAAATGCCGTCTTATAGAAATGAGCTGATTGTTTTGCATTTCCCACATAAAACTCAACATAATCTGTTCCAAGCAAGGGTAAAAAATCTTGTGCTCCATCAAATATTTTTTCTAAACCGTAATCAACCGATTTTACTTCTTTATTACTCATACGTGTTGTTTTTCAAGGATTAAATAATCCAAGATTTATAATAATCGTCTACTTTTAATTTTAAGGCTTCTTCCGTGATCATGAGCGGTTTAAAAGGGTCAATCATCACAGCTAATTCTTCTGTTTCTTTTTTTCCAACACTTCTTTCAATTGCACCTGGATGGGGTCCATGAGGAATACCTCCTGGGTGCAAAGTAATCTGTCCTTTTTCAATATTATTTCTACTCATAAAATCTCCATCTACATAATACAATAGTTCTTCCGAGTCAATATTTGAGTGGTGATAAGGTGAAGGAATAGATTTTGGATGATAGTCATACATTCTAGGGACAAAAGAACATACAACAAAACCCGATGCTTCCCATTGTTGATGAATAGGAGGAGGCATATGAATTCTTCCTGTAATGGGTTCGAAATCGTGGATTGAAAATGCATAGGGATAGTGAAAACCATCCCAACCAATTACATCAAAAGGATGATTTGAATGGGTGTATTCCCACATTACGCCTTGTTTTTTTGAAACTATTTTAAATTCTCCTTTTTCATCATGGGTTTGAAGATCTTTAGGCAACCTAAAGTCTCTTTCACAAAATGGAGAGTGTTCTAAAAATTGCCCAAAATTGTTTCTATACCTTCTTGGGCTTACTATTGGACTAAAGGACTCAATATATAGCAGTCTGTTTTCTTCCGTTTCAAAGTCAATTTGATACGTAGTCCCTCTAGGAATGATTAAATAGTCTCCATACTGAAATTTAATATTTCCATACATTGTTTTTAAGGTTCCAGAGCCTACATGAATAAATAACATTTCATCAGCATCTGAATTTCTATAAAAGTAATCTTCAGAAAATTCCTTTGGAGCTGCTAAACCAATATGCAAATCGTTGTTTACAAACAATGTTTTCCTGCTTGCTAAGAAATCTTTTTCAGGACTTATTGAAAACCCTTTAAAGCTGAGCGCCTTCATATTTTTGTCAATGGCAATTTTTGGGCTTACATCTTCACCTCTTTTGATCTCAGAAACAACAGTTGGTGGGTATAAATGATAAATTAGAGAAGACATCCCTGCAAATCCTGCTGTACCAAATAGTTCTTCTTGGTATAAAGATCCATCAGGTTTTTCGAATGTTGTATGTCTTTTGGGTGGTATTTTACCGAGGTTGTGGTAACGTGGCATAATTTTTTTATTAAATGATTAAACTTAATTATCTGAAAATTATTAAATGCCTATTCTGGGTTTCTTTTATTTTGAAACTTGATATCAAGAAGGGTATATTTCCAACGACGAGTAGTCATAATACAAATATCGTAAAAAAATTATTGTTTTTAGATGAAGAGACCATTAAAACCTATCTAAGGATATACCGTTTGTTAAAAGCGATATCCTACACTCACATACCATGCACTTTTCTCTATTTCTGGTGAATATGAATATTTAGTTTCAATCGGGCCTAAAAAAGTATCCCATCCCAAACCTACAGCATATCCCGAATAATCAATTGCATCAATCCATTTATTATCGTCAAATAAATTATCTCCAACATTTGCAATGTTTGCTGAGGTGGTGAAATATATTTTTTTGTAAAAATTATAATTAAAAGTTATTGTTGCTTTTAAAAATGTATCTCCCCGAAGATTCAAATCTTTATACCCATACAAAGGCACTAAATTACTGGACACTTTATAACCATATCCTCCTACAAAGAAATCAAAAGATTTTGTAGCATCTCCTCCTATATTAATACCTCCTTCAGCCTCTATCAGTGCAGAAATATTTTTAAAAATGGTCTTGGCGTACCCTAATTTAGCTCTCCCAATTGAAAATTCGTTGAAGTTTTTATTAATCCCATTTGCATAAAAATAAAAATTAAAATTTCCCTTAAAATAAAACCCCTTCGTTGGAAAAAATTTATGATCGAATGAATCGTAAATAACATATCCCAAAGCGCCTACATAGTTGGTATCATCAAAAACTGTTCTGGGCTCATTATTTTGATCAATCCCAATCGTCTTAGAAAAATACTCTTTCCATTTGTGTTCAATTCCAACTCCAATTAAAAAAGTTCTTTTGAAAAAGGATTGTAAATATATCTGATTCGTTAATTCTGCATATTGAAAATTTAAACTATTGATATCCGTTTCGGCATCAGTCATTTCAATTGCTCTAATAAAATCTAGATTTACGTTTTCATCAAAAGTATTATAATTAGAGTTTAACCCGATACTCCAATAATAGCCTTTATCAATAAAATAATCAAAGTTATATCTAAGGTTATCACCTACTATAATATCAAAAGATGTGATGTCATTATTTGTTAAAAGTCTTTTTTGAGTATAATTTACTAAAACAGCGGTCTTGTAAAGATCATCGTAATGTGCTCCCAGTCGAAAGGAAGATCTGTTTTCGCTTTCAACCACATCAAATTTTATGATAAGCCCACCTTTTTTATCATTGATAAAACGATAATTAATTTTTTGAAAATTATTAGTTGCTGACAGATTGTTAACTCCCTCACTAAACTCCTCCCAAGAAGTTATCGAGGGAATTCTTAATTTTAATTTTCCTAAAATATAAGAGCGAGTATAGTGAATGTTGCCGTCTATTTGGATTCCGCTTATGATTAATGAATCGCTGAAATTAGCGATCTCTTCATTTCTTGGAGTTCTTTTTTGTTTGGCGGCGAGTTTGATTAATTGGTTCTTGACCGTCAGTGCTTCATTTAATCCCGCAGCTATAATTTCTGATTTCTCACGAAAAGAAACAACCGAAAAATCTGTGATATTTGGCCGAATATAAATATCTGTATTTTTTCTCTTTTCAATCATTGCTTCGATTGCACTGTAATTACCAACTTGCCCTAATATTTCAATAGCGCTTTTAAGGTCATTTCTTGTTTTCAAGGTATCTTGAACATCAACTCCGATTATAAAGTCAGCACCCATCAACCTTAACTCCTCAACAGGATAGTTGTTGGTAACCCCCCCATCTACATAAATTGAATCTCCAAGTTTAACAGGGTTAAATAATGTTGGCAATGCACTACTCGCGGCAACAGCTCTAGGTAAATAACCTTTATTTAATACGGTTTCTTTTCCCGATTCAATATTGGTGGCAATACAGAAAAAAGGGATTGGTAAATCTTTAAAATTTTCAATATCACCCACATGAGCAGTTAATTTCGAAAATAAATTATACATATTTTGACCCTTAGAAATTGAAGTGGGAAGTGAAATTTTAAAATTATTAAACGGGAGCGTCAGTGCATACCTTTCTGATTCATATTTTTCAAAAAATGTTTTTGCACTTCTAGGAATCTCATCTTGAATTAATTGAGAAAAATTTACTGCTCTAAATATAGAATCTATTTGAGTTGCTGAATAACCAGAAGCATACAAACCGCCAACAATTGCCCCGGTACTTGTGCCTCCAATGTAATCTATACGAACACCTGTTTCTTCTATAACTTTTAAAGCTCCTATATGCGCCATCCCCTTGGCCCCGCCTCCACTTAATACCAATCCCACTTTAATATCTTCCTCAGGAGTTTCTTCTTGTGAAAAAACAAGTCCTGACGTAAATAAAATTGTTGCGAATACTAAAAATTTCACTTTAACTAGTTAAGATATTACTATGAGTAAAGATAAACTCTAAATCGTTACATTTTATTTATAATGATCTATTATTTTTTGTGCTTTACTAGGGCCAACAATCATCGAGATGTCGTCAAAACTTGCAGTTTGTAATCTTTTCAAACTTTTGAAATTCTTTAATAACTGAATGATTGTTTTTTCTCCAATACCTTCGATAGTCAACAATGTGGTATTTAAAGCTTCTTTACTCCTTTTGTCTCTGTGAAAAGTTATCCCAAACCTATGGGCTTCATTTCGTAGTTGTTGTATAATTTTTAAGGTCTCTGACTTTTTATCTAAATATAAAGGGATGGGGTCTTCAGGATAAAATAATTCCTCTAATCTTTTTGCAATACCTATGATAGCAATTTTTCCTCTAAGCTGAAGTTTGTCAAGACTTTTCAGGGAAGAAGATAATTGGCCTTTCCCTCCATCAATGATAATTAATTGAGGTAAGGGTTGCTTTTCTTCAAGCAAACGTTTGTACCTTCGATATACCACTTCCTCCATTGAAGCAAAATCATCGGGCCCCTTAACGGTTTTAATGTTGAATTTTCTATACTCTTTTTTACTAGGCTTTCCATTTTTAAATACCACACAAGCAGCGACTGGATTGGTTCCTTGAATATTACTATTATCAAAACATTCTATATGGCGAGGCTCTTCAGATAGGCGCAAGTCCTTTTTCATTTGAGACATGATTCTATTTTCATGACGGTTGGGATCTGTAATTTTTGTTTGTTTGAACCGCTCCATCCTGTAGTATTTTGCATTTCGAAGTGATAGGTCTAAAATTCGTTTTTTATCGCCAAGCTTAGGTATATAAATTTTTAAATTTTCTCCAACGTTAATTTTAAACGGAACATAGATCTCTTTGCATAAAGACTGAAACCGTTGTCTTAACTCAATTACTGAAATTTGTAAAATTTGCTCATCCGTTTCTTCAAGTTTCTTTTTTATTTCTAATGTATGTGAGCGAATAATCGACCCATACGACAATTGAAGATAGTTAACATATCCGTAGGCTTCATCGGTTACGATTGAAAAAACATCTACATTATTAATCTTTGAATTTACAATCATCGATTTAGATTGATAATTCATCAGTGTAGCCATTTTCTCTTTTATTCTCTGAGCATCTTCAAAATATAAGTTGGCGGCAAAATCATCCATTTGTTTTTTAAATGCCGCTAATGAGTCTTTAAAATTACCTTTTAGTATATTTCTGATAGCAGCAATATTTTTATTGTAATTTTCTTCCGTTTGTTTTCCTTCACAGGTGCCTAGGCAATTATCTAAATGATACTCTAGACAGACTTTATACTTTCCCGATTTAATATTTTTATCGGCTAAATCGTAATTACAATTTCTTAGAGGGAATAACCCATTTATCAACTCTAACAGGGTGTAAACCGTCTTTACATTGGTATATGGGCCAAAATATTCAGAGCCATCTTTTATCATTTTTCGGGTCGAAAACACTCTAGGAAATCGTTCTTTTTTTATACAAATCCACGGATAGGTTTTGTCATCTTTAAGCATGATATTATACCGAGGCTGATATTTCTTAATTAAATTATTTTCTAACAGTAAGGCATCCGTTTCAGTCTCTACTACAATATGCTTTATGCTAACAATTTTTTTTACCAATACCCGCGTTTTTCCTATTTCATGCTGTTTGTTGAAATAAGAAGACACTCTTTTTTTTAGATTTTTTGCTTTTCCAACGTACAATAGTTTCCCTTCCTTATCGTAATACTGATATACTCCTGGCTTGTTGGGTATCGTAGTTAACTGTATTTTAATCGGCAAAAATGTCATCGGTCAAAGATAATTGATGTTTATTGAATGAGAAAATAAGTACTTGTAGATAAATTACTAAATTAGCTGCAACTATATCACGAATGAACATTGCTATTTTATCAAAAGGGGAAACGCTATATTCAACACAAAGCCTTCTTAAAGCTGGAACGAAAAGAAAGCATGTGATGGAAGTGTTAGACCCATCACATTGCTCGTTATCAATAGAAAACGGAAAATCCATTGTACGGTTTCATGATGAAATTGTTGACGACTTAGATGCTATTATTCCCAGAATTGGAGCTTCAAACACCTATTACGGAGCTACATTAGTTCGTCATTTTAATGCCATGAATGTTTTTTCTGTAGTATCTGCAGAAGCTATTTTACAAACAAGAGACAAGTGGACCTGCTCACAATTACTTTCTAGATTCAACGTCCCCATTCCTAAAACTATATTGGGATCCTCATCAAATTTAGAATATTTACTTTCAAATTTTAAAGATCAACCCGTCATCATAAAAATATTAGAAGGAACACACGGTAATGGTGTTATTCTTGCTGACACCTATTTAAGCGCGCTATCAACTATTGAGACCCTAAAAACTGCTGGTGTCAAGTTTTTATTGCAAGAATATATCGAAGAATCAAACGGCACAGACCTACGAGTAATTGTTGTTAATGGTAAAATAGCATCTGCCATGAAACGGCAAAGTAAAGAGGGGGATTTTAGATCAAATTTACACAGAGGAGGATCTTCTGAAAAAATAAATCTCACTGACGAGGAAGAAAACATAGCATTAAGAGCAGCTAGAGCAATGAAATTGGGCGTTTGTGGAATTGACATACTACAATCTTCAAGAGGACCTCTTGTTTTAGAAATAAATTCATCACCTGGTTTAGAGGGAATTGAAAAAACGACTGATGTTGACATCTCGGATAAAATAATCAGTTATATCGAAAGAAATAAACGTTCATGAGTGAATTTATAAAAACGCTTGAAATTTTAGGAGAAAAAATAGAACTAGGCGAAAGCCGAACTATTGACTTTAATATTGCTAAGTTATATACTTCTACCAATATTGAAATTCCAATCATTATTGAGAGGTCTATTCATCCAGGGCCTACCGTATTAATTACAGCGGCAATTCATGGAGACGAAATAAATGGTGTAGAAATCGTAAGACAATTAATTTCACGAAAAATTAATAAACCCAAAAGGGGCACTATTATAAGCATTCCAATATTAAACGTTTTCGGGTTTTTAAATACGGATCGGGCATTCCCTGACGGCAGAGATTTAAATAGATCTTTCCCCGGTAATCGCAGGGGGTCTTTAGCAAGTAGAGTCGCTTACTTTTTTACAAATGAAGTTTTACCACATGCTGATTACTGCATTGATTTTCATACGGGAGGAGCCAGTCGCTTTAATGCGCCACAGGTACGAATAAATCCAGGGGATAAAAATTTATTAAAACTAGCTAAAGTTTTTAATGTTCCTTTTTCAGTTTTATCAAAAAATTTAAAAAAAACCTATCGAACTACTTGCAATAAAAAAGGCATTCCAATTATTTTATTTGAGGGGGGCAAATCTCTAGAGAGCAATTCACAAATTGTAAACTACGGCGTCAGAGGAACCAAAAGATTGTTGTATTACCTAGATATGCTAGACTCTAAATTTAATGTGACTAATCCGAGTAGAGACACCGTTGTAATTGAAAAATCAAGATGGATCAGAGCCCAAAAAAGCGGTTTATTTCACTTAAAAATAAAATGCAATCAACTGGTCGAAAAGGGCGCTATTTTGGCTACGATTACCGATCCCTACGGGAAAATGAAATTTAATGTTATAGCCCCAAACAAAGGGTATATTATTAATGTTAATCAAGCGCCTATTGTTCATCAAGGCGATGCCATTTTTCATATGTCAACTAAAGATGATCAGCCAAAAGAAGAGGAAAGGGAGTGCCTAGATGAATAAAAGAAAAATACGCCTTAAATATAAATCTAAAAGATCCAGTTTAACAGAAAGCGAAAGAGATGAGGACAGCATTAATATTGCAAATAATTGTTTAAAACTTCCTATTTGGGAATTATCTAACTATCATATTTTTTTACCCATTGAAGACAAAATTGAGGTAAATACTGAGTTTTTACTTCATATCTTACACGGGAAAGACAAGACTATTGTGGTTCCAAAAGTATTGGATAAAAGTGTTGAAATGGTTCACCTACTACTACAAGACAATACCTCTTTAAGGGTTTCTAATTATGGCGTCCCAGAACCAGTATCAGGAATAGAAATTCCCCCCTCACAAATAGATGTTGTTTTTGTACCCCTGTTAGCTTTCGACGAATTAGGAAATAGGGTGGGTTATGGAAAAGGTTATTATGATCGTTTTCTAACAACATGTAGAGTAGATACTGTTTTTATTGGATTGTCTTTTTTTACACCTGAAGCAATTATCCCCTTTGAAAAAACAGATATACCTTTAAATTTTTGTGTTACACCACATAAAATTTATACTTTTAAAAATAATTTTATAAAATAATTTATCATGTCTGAGACGTACGATTCAGAAAATTCAATGCCCGATAATCAAATGACACTGGCGATAGCAGCCACTGTTTTAGGGTTATGTTCTCCATGTTGCATTGGTTTTATTCTTGGTATTATAGCTATTGTTTTTTCTAGCCAAGTAAAGTCAAAATTCGAAAAAGGTGATTTTTCAGGGGCTTTGTCATCTGCTAAAAATTCAAAAAATCTTGCTTATATAGCCATTGGATTGGTGGTTTTAAATGTGGTCTATTTATATTTTTTTGCAGAAATGGACGCTTATCAAGATCTTTTAGATGTTTACAATTTTTAATAAGCAGGTGTATTTTTGATTTATAAACTATTATCTATCATTGGATTTATTTTTCTAGGAATAGGAATTCATTATTTCTATGTAAATGATCCCGCGCAAAGTGAACCGATTTTTATGGTTTGCATGACCAAAACTATCAGTGGTTTCGATTGTCCAGGTTGTGGTTCTCAGAGAGCTTTTCATGAATTATTACATGGTAATTTTATAGGCGCTGCAAAACTCAATTTAACGATTTATTTTTTTACCCCTTTATTGCTGTTTCTTTTTTTAAAAATAGCACTAAAACCGTTTCGTATTTATTTACCAGACCTATTGATATCAACTAAATGGCTGCTATTAATTTTAATCTTATTATTGGTTTTTACAGTGATTAGAAATATCGTTTAGTTGGCAGAGACCTACTGACTATCTTTTTTTTGTTTTGGAAATGCTTTTTTATTGAATACTATTATCAAACCAAATCCAGTACTTATAGCCATATCTGCTATATTGAAAACAGGATCAAAAAAAGTGAAATATTTACCCCCATAGAAAGGAATCCATTCTGGTAAAAAACCTTCCCAGATCGGAAAATAAAGCATATCGACAACTTTCCCGTAAAATACAGTTGCGTAACCTCCACCTTCGGGAAACATGGAGGCTAATTGACCCGAACTATCATTAAAAATTACTCCATAAAAAACAGAATCAATGATGTTCCCCAATGCTCCAGCAAATATTAGAGTAACTGATATAATTAAAATTTTGGAAGATTTGGTTTTAATAGAATCCCACAACCAGTAACCAATACCTACAATTGCAACGAGTCTAAATAGGGTAAGGGCTAGTTTTCCATATGGTCCAGGTATTTTTGCACCCCAAGCCATTCCTTCATTTTCTACAAAAGCAATTCTAAACCATTCTAAAACCATGAGACTCTCGCCTAATTTAAAATGTGTTTTTATATATATTTTGGAAATCTGATCTATTAACAAGATCAAAATAATTATGATTATAGATTTTTTTAAAGACATCTTAGTTTATATAGTTGGTAAAAATAATATTATTTAATGAATTTGAATTAAAGAGATATCCCCATCTTTTGTTTCTGCAATTATTTTATAATTACTTCTTAAATTATCTAAAAGTTCGTTCGTTATAAAACCCGACTTTGAACGAGCATCTCCTTTAATATTTGCTTTAGAGGAAACATAAATAAACCCTGATTTTGAGCTTAAATTTGCATTTCCCTCAAAGTTTGTTAGGGTGCAATTTCCATTTTCTAAGGATGTAAAGATCGACTTAAAGCTTCCGGAAGAGTTCAGCGAAGCTGTTTTAGAAATAATTGAAATGCCGAATCGTTTCGGAATTTTAAGTTCAATTTCTATAGATTGTACTTTGTGGGCCGCTAATTTATCGTTTATAGATTTAAAAAAAGGAGTGGTGTCTGGTGCAATAAATAATGTATTGTTTTTTTCTAGCAAGCTTAAAACAATGTTTTCGTAATCTTTACCTTCGATCCTTATATTTATTGATATCGTTTTAAGATTTGTTGAAATCAGATTAATATGATGAATTTCATCAGAACTGATTTCAATAGTATTGTATAAGGCAGCATCCAGCTCCTTTTCAATTATTTTTTGAGAGAACGATTTACCTCCCAATAGTAATACTATTAAAATAAAATTTTTCAAATGAAAACTCTAGAAAAAATAAATTCCAAATTCTTGAGTTTTTTTTTACAAAAGAATTTGGAATTTAAATCTTATTGATTGATTTTTTACTGCATATTTTTAGCTTCAATGCTAAGCGTTGCGTGAGGAACTAATTTCAGGCGTTCCTTATTAATTAATTTCTTAGTTACTCGGCATACACCATAGGTTTTATTTTCAATTCTAATTAAAGCATTTTTTAAGTCTCGAATAAACTTCTCTTGACGAATTGCTAATTGAGAATTTGCCTCCTTACTCATTACATGACTCCCCTCATCAAAAGCTTTAAATGTTGGAGACGTATCGTCAGTACCGTTATCACTATCGTTTCTAAAAGCACTTTCTATTAAATGCAATTGAGTCGTTGCATGGTCTATTTTTTCTAATATTAACTGCTTGAATTCTTCCAAATCAGCATCATTGTATCTTGCGTTTACTTCTTGATTCATTCTATACTTTTTTTATAACCAACTTACTAATTATATCATCAAAAATTATTTCAGTTCCTTCCTCTAATTTTTGTTCAAAATTTAAATCGTTTGTTAGTGTTTCACGTTTTATATATTCTAAATTTTGGTTGACTGCTATTTTTAATATTTCGTCGTCCTGGATTGTTATTTGAACTCGATCCATGACTTCAAAACCAGAGTCTTTACGAATGTTTTGGATTCGATTAACCAATTCTCTTGCTATTCCTTCACTTTTTAATGCTGGGCTAATAGTTACATCTAATGCCACCGTAACTCCATCACTATTTGCCACCAACCAGCCTTCGATATCTTGAGAACTTATAACGACATCATCTTTGCACAATGTAGTATTTTTTTCGTTAATTAAAACACTAATTTCTCCTTCTTTTTCAAGAATAGCTATTTCTTCCTGCCCAAAATTATTAATTATCTGTGCAATGGATTTCATGTCTTTCCCAAAACGAGGGCCCAGCTTTTTAAAATCTGGTTTTATTTGTTTTACTAAAATACCAGAACCTTCATCTATTAATTCAATCTCCTTGACATTTACCTCCGATTTAATAAGGTCCGAAACAGCAAGAATTTCATCTCGTTGATTGTTATTTAAAACGGGAATCATGATTTTCTGTAATGGCTGACGTACTTTAATTTTCTCTTTTTGTCGCAATGACAATACCAACGATGAAATGGTTTGTGCTTTTTGCATTTTATGTTCCAATGCCTTATCAATATACGTCGAAATAGCTTGTGGAAAGTTACTTAAATGAACAGATAGTTTGCCTTTTTTTATAGTTCCTCCTATTAAATCCCTATACAATCGATCCATAAAAAATGGAGCTACAGGTGCGCTTAATTTTGAAATGGTGAGTAAACAAGTATGTAGGGTTTGATATGCAGATATTTTATCTTCACCATAGCTACCTTTCCAAAAACGCCTTCTACTTAAACGTACAAACCAATTACTTAAGTTTTCTTGCACAAAGTCTGAGATGGCTCTTGTAGCTTTCGTAGGCTCATACTCGCCATAGTATTGATCTACTTTATCAATTAAGGTGTGTAATTCAGATAAAATCCAACGGTCAATTTCGGGTCTTTTTTCTAAAGCAATGTCGTCTTCTATATAACTGAAATTGTCCAAATTAGCATATAAACTAAAAAAACTATAGGTGTTGTATAAGGTTCCAAAAAATTTATTTCGCACTTCTGAAATACCTGCGATGTCAAATTTTAAATTATCCCATGGATTGGCGTTACTAATCATATACCAGCGTGTGGCATCTGGACCAAACTTATCGATAGTTTCAAATGGGTCGGTGGCATTTCCTAGACGCTTAGACATTTTTTGCCCATTTTTATCCAAAACCAACCCATTTGAAACAACATTTTTATAGGCCACATCGTCAAATATCATAGTTGCTATAGCGTGCAACGTATAAAACCAGCCTCGAGTCTGATCAACTCCCTCAGCAATAAAATCAG
>ERZ1047821.600-NODE-600-length-26025-cov-5.729419_pt1 | contig 26025 bp, 24 predicted proteins | sample MGYA00383096_ERZ1047821 | MGnify/ENA primary metagenome ERZ1047821 (study PRJEB29581, sample SAMEA5548366) | metagenome | biome: marine; feature: coastal; material: water | depth 25 m | study: Short-term variability in the microbial, nano- and picoplankton... | reverse complement strand
TATGATGCGGAGTCCGGCGAGAGCCACACGGGGTAGATCTTGCGGCGCCTTCTCTGCGCTCTGCGGCGCCTTTGGTTTGTGCGGGGTGCTCGATGGGCCCGTGGGCTGTGAAAATCTGCCCGTGACCTCAGTGCTGCATTACACAGATGCGTTGCCGCCGCATGAATTGCCCATCGTGGTGACGGGTTTGGGCGAAGAAGAACTGGGCCGCGATGGCACGGAAGGTGCGATGAAGCGCGCTTGGGGAACGCTTGATCCAGCTTTGCCCGCAGTGGTGGTGACAGGGTCAATTGCCGAAATGATCGGCGGTGGTGTCACCCCAATGGGAACCAATATTCAGCGGTTTTTGCCACGTACAATTGATGAAGATCAATGGGAAGCGGCAGATCGAGCCATGACATGGATTTTCACCGAATTTGGCATGACCAAAGGCCGTATGCCGCGTGAGAAAAAGCGCGAAGATGGCGCCAAGCCGCGGATCAATATTTTGGGCCCGATGTATGGCACGTTTAACATGCCCAGTGATTTGGCCGAGATCCGCCGTTTGGCAGAGGGTATTGGCGCCGAAGTGAATATGGTGATGCCGCTTGGCGCGCATGTGGCTGAAATGCGCGATTTGGTGAATGCGGATGTGAATATTTGTATGTATCGCGAATTTGGCCGCGGCTTATGCGAAGTGCTTGGGAAGCCCTATTTGCAAGCGCCGATTGGGGTAGAAAGCACCACGCTGTTCCTGCGCAAATTGGGCGAGCTTTTGGAATTGGATCCCGAGCCGTTTATCGAACAGGAAAAGCATTCCACGATCAAGCCAGTTTGGGATTTATGGCGCTCGGTGACGCAGGATTTCTTTGCTACAGCTGGGTTCGCAATCGTGGCTAATGAAACCTATGCGCGCGGAATTCGCAATTATTTAGAGGGTGATTTAGGATTACCCTGCGCCTTTGCCGTGGCCCGCTCGCGGGGCAGCAAGACCAATAATAACGAGGTGCGCGCGCTGATGGCGCAAAAACGCCCCTTGATTGTTTTGGGCAGCATCAATGAAAAAATGTATTTGGCAGAATTAAAAGGCGGCCATGGGCCCAGCCCAGCCTTTATTCCGGCATCTTTTCCCGGCGCGGCGATCCGGCGCGCTACGGGTACGCCGATGATGGGCTATGCCGGCGCGACCTATTTGCTGCAAGAAGTCTGCAACGGGTTGTTTGATGCGCTGTTTCATATTTTGCCTCTGGGCAGTGAAATGGACAGCGCGGAGGCCACCCCCACCACCTTACGCCGTGATTTCCCTTGGGATGCCGATGCGCAGAACGCGCTGGATCGCATCGTTGAACAACATCCGATTTTAACCCGTATTTCCGCAGCAAAAACATTGCGGGATGCCGCCGAAAAAGCGGCGCTTGCGCAAGGCGCTGAGCGGGTTGTGATCGAAACTGTATTGGCACTCGACCCCTCTGGGTCGGCTGTAACTTAGAAAGGACCGACAGATGACGGACTTTACTTCAAACGTTCCCAAAGCGCGCAGCACAACGCGGCGCAGCTCGGAATTCATGATTTACTTCAGCCTCATTTTTGTTTTGGCAATCCCCTTTGCCACGGCAGCTTGGGTGCTGGATGTGATCCGCAAACAGACATTGATGCTGCATGGGCCGCTTGCGCGTGCCTGGGCTGAGGCTGATCGGATCACACCACTAATTTTCTCGGCCTGAAAGGGTTGGGAAGACGAAACTGACCCCTCTTTTGAGGGGGCAGGACCCGGCGGGGTGAAAGCCCTAAAGGACCCGGCCGCAGGGGCACTGCGGCGTCGGCTTAACATTCCGGAGGAAAGTTCATGGCTGATAGAAGTGACCTGTCGTTTACAGGTTTAACAGACGAGCAAGCTCAAGAGCTTCACTCAGTATATCTGAGTGGTATGTGGTTATTCGTTGCCGTAGCTGTGGTTGCCCACATTGCTACGTTCATCGTGTTTCCGTGGTTTTGAGGAGGATTGAATAATGGCTAAGTTTTACAAAATCTGGCTCGTTTTTGATCCACGTCGTGTCTTTGTAGCGCAGGGTGTTTTCCTGTTCCTACTGGCCGCGATGATCCATTTGGTGCTGCTCAGCACGGATGGCTTCAACTGGTTCGAAATAGCAGCTGCTGCAAATTAATTGGCTGATGGCTCTTTATTAAGGGCCATCGGACAGTTTTCACAAAAGACAGTGGCGGGCGATCCCTTTTGGGATCGGCCGCGGCTAGTCAAATTCACAGAAGGCGGCCATCGCAGGTGCGAAAGGCCGGTAAGAGCGGAGAAATTAGATGGCATTGCTCAGCTTCGAAAGAAAGTATCGCGTCCGAGGAGGGACGTTGATCGGGGGCGATCTGTTCGACTTTTGGGTGGGGCCTTTTTATGTAGGCTTCTTCGGGGTCACGACAGCATTTTTTGCCCTGTTGGGAACCGTGCTGATCTTCTGGGGGGCCTCACAGCAAGGCACGTTTAACCCTTGGTTGATCAATATTGCACCTCCTGATTTGAAATATGGATTGGGTCTGGCCCCGTTGCTTGAGGGCGGCTTGTGGCAGATTATCACGATGTGTGCGGTCTGCGCCTTTATCAGTTGGGCGCTGCGTGAAGTCGAGATTTGTCGAAAGCTTGGCATGGGGTATCATGTGCCCTTTGCGTTTAGCTTTGCAATTCTTGCCTATATGACTTTGGTCGTATTTCGGCCTTTATTAATGGGCGCTTGGGGGCATGGGTTCCCTTATGGGATTTTCAGCCACCTCGATTGGGTCAGCAATACTGGCTATGCATATTTACACTTTCATTATAATCCAGCCCATATGCTGGCGGTAACCTTATTCTTTACCACCACGCTGGCGTTGGCATTGCATGGCGGTTTGATCCTGAGCGCGGCCAATCCCGAAAAAGGCCAAGAAGCGATGGGCCCGGATCACGAAGATACGTTCTTTCGCGATCTTATCGGGTATTCGATTGGCACGTTGGGGATTCACCGGCTTGGATTTTTACTGGCGATTAACGCGGTTTTCTTTTCCGCCGTTTGTATCATTATTTCTGGCCCGGTCTGGACAAAAGGCTGGCCTGAATGGTGGAACTGGTGGCTTGAATTGCCGATTTGGCCATCACAGGTGGGGATGTAATCATGATTGAATATCAGAACATATTCACCCAAGTGCAAGTTCGCGGTCCTGCGGAGATGGGCTTGGATAATGAAGCGGGCACGATGGCGGCCGAGCGGATGGGAACCCCTTGGTTTTCCAATCTGGCCGGTTGGATCGGAAACGCGCAGCTTGGCCCGGTTTATTTGGGCTGGACGGGTATGATCGGTCTGGCAACAGGCTTGGCCTGGTTCTTCATCGTTGGTATTAGCATGTTGGCGCAGGTGGATTGGTCTTTGCCAGAGTTCCTGCGGCAGGGTTTCTGGCTGGCGCTAGAACCTCCGGGCCCCGAGCACGGGCTCAGCATGCCACCATTGAATGATGGAGGGCTTTATATCATCGCCTCCTTCTTCTTGCTGGTTTCGGTTTGCACGTGGTGGATGCGTACCTATCTTTTGGCGCAAGAGCAAAAGATGGGCAAACATGTGGCTTGGGCCTTCGCCAGTGCGATTTGGTTGTTCTTGGTGCTTGGCTTGTTCCGGCCCGTCCTGATGGGCAGCTGGTCTGAGGCTGTGCCTTATGGCATCTTCCCGCATCTCGATTGGACCACTGCGTTCTCAATTCGTTATGGCAACCTTTATTATAACCCCTTCCATTGTCTGTCGATTGTCTTCCTCTATGGCTCGGTTCTGCTGTTCGCCATGCATGGGGCGACCATTCTGGCGGTGACCCGTTTCGGCGGCGATCGCGAGCTTGAGCAGATTTATGATCGCGGCACCGCCTCTGAGCGTGCAGCCCTTTTCTGGCGCTGGACGATGGGCTTTAACGCGACCATGGAGGGTATTCACCGCTGGGCATGGTGGTTTGCAGTGCTCACCCCGATCACGGGTGGTATTGGGATCCTTCTCACCGGCACGGTTGTCGATAACTGGTTCATCTGGGCACAAGAGCATAACTTTGCGCCTATGTATGACGGCTCGTATGGCTATGACAGCTATGGCTCATACGAAGCCTTTATAGGCAAGGAGTGATAGCATGCTTCCGAATTGGTTTAACAAATGGAATCGCGAGAACCCGAAAGATGTATTTGGGCCTGGCATTCTGGTTGGCGCCTTAGGCGGGGCTGTTTTTGTAGCGATCATGATCGTGGCCTGGGGGCAACCCTATGCCACGGACAGTCTGCAAACCGGGCCGCGCGGCACGGGTATGTCAGTGCCGGAATTTAAAGCCGAACTGGCTATTCCGGATCCTGATATTGCCGAGCTGATCGAGGATGAACCTTATATCCCTGAGGCTGGCGATGCGCTGGCAAAAGACATCTATGAAAACGTGCAAGTGTTGGGGGATGTCACAGAGGATAACTTCAACCGGGTGATGGCGGCGATGACCCGCTGGGTAGCGCCCGAAGAAGGCTGCGCTTATTGTCACGGGGATGGCGATGTCGAAACCTATGGTGAAGATACACTCTACACCAAAGTTGTGGCCCGCCGGATGATCCAAATGACCCAGAATATCAACGAAAACTGGGATGGTCATGTCAACGCCAATAAAGAAGTTGGTGTGACCTGCATGACCTGTCACCGGGGACAAAATGTCCCCAGCGATATTTGGTTCAAAGTGACGCCGGTCAACGCGTCTACTGCGGGATGGTCGTCGAACCAGAACCGGGTCACGCCGCTCAGCCAATACAGCTCTTTGCCCTCTGATGCGCTTGAGAAGTATTTGGTAGATGGGGAAGTGATTGGCGTGCACAGCTTGGAAAGCCGGAGCGATGAAGACATCACCGATCCGGATGTAGCGGGCATTCAGAATGCAGAACGCACCTATGCGCTGATGAATTATGTCAGCAATTCTTTGGGTGTGAACTGTGTCTTCTGCCACAATACGCGGGCGTTCTATGATCCCGAGCAAGTGACGCCGCAATGGGGCACGGAATCGCTGGGTATCGGAATGGTTCAGGAAATGAACACCGAGTATCTGATCCCATTGGGCGATACTTATCCTGAGAACCGCCTTGGTCCTTTGCATGGGGATGCGCCAAAAGCGGCGTGTAAAACCTGTCACAAAGGCTATCAACAGCCGCTGCAGGGCACCAATGTGATCCAATACTGGCCCGAGCTCGCGACCACGGGCACGCCGGTTTACGAATAGGATCGCGGGCGGTACTGCCGCCCCGATCCCCGCCAGATTTGACCCATTTTCCCGTGGGTCAAATACGGGGTCTCCACACCCCGGTTCCCATCCTGTTGGCTACAGGAGACTGGCGTCACATTCAGGGTCTCCTTGAATGTGACGCTTTTTCCCTCGCTTAGGAGGCGCGCCTGATGCAATATTCTGATCTTCCCATGCTCGAGCGAATTGCAGGCCCTGCAGATCTAAAAGGTCTAAGCGATCCAGAGCTCATCCAATTGGCGCATGAGCTGCGCAGCGAGGTTGTTTCGGCCGTGTCCGAAACCGGCGGCCATTTGGGCTCTTCGCTGGGGGTTGTCGAATTGAGCGTGGCGATCCACGCGGTGTTTAACACGCCGCATGATAAATTGATCTGGGATGTTGGGCATCAATGTTACCCGCATAAGATTCTTACCGGCCGGCGCGACCGCATCCGCAGTTTGCGGCAAAAAGACGGGCTAAGCGGCTTTACCAAACGCAGCGAAAGCGAGTTTGATCCCTTTGGCGCTGCGCATAGCTCAACCTCAATTTCTGCAGCGCTGGGCTTTGCCGTGGGCCGCGATATGGGGCGTCCGACGGGGGATGCAATCGCTGTGATCGGCGATGGCTCGATCAGCGCGGGTATGGCTTATGAAGCCTTAAACAACGCTGGCAGCGAAGGCCGGCGCTTATTTGTTATTTTGAACGATAATGAAATGTCGATCGCACCCCCAGTGGGCGCGATGTCCTCATATCTGTCGAAGCTTTATTCGAACGAACCTTTGGCGAAAATGAAGGCGCTGGCGGAAGGGTTTGAATCGGCCCTGCCCTCACCCTTGCGCGACAGCGCTAAGCGCGCGCGCCAATTGGTCACAGGTTTGCACGGCTCTGGCACTTTGTTCGAAGAATTGGGATTTGAGTATATTGGCCCGATTGATGGCCATGATATGACTCAGTTGCTGCCGATATTGCGCGCGGCGCGCACGCGGGCAACGGGCCCGGTGTTGATCCATGCTTGCACGGTGAAAGGCAAAGGCTACGCGCCTGCAGAACAAGCTGCGGATAAATATCACGGCGTGTCTAAATTCAACGTTGCAACCGGCGCGCAGGCAAAATCGCAACCCAACGCGCCGGCTTATACAAAAGTGTTCGGGCAAGCGCTGTGCGATGAAGCGGCACGCGATCCCAATATTGTTGCGGTAACCGCGGCGATGCCATCGGGGACAGGTCTCAATATTTTGGCGGACCGCTTTCCAAAGCGCGTGTTTGACGTCGGGATTGCGGAGCAGCATGGGGTGACATTTGCCGCAGGAATGGCGGCCAGCGGCCTGAAACCCTTCTGTGCGATTTATTCAACCTTTTTGCAGCGTGGCTATGATCAAGTGGTTCATGATGTGGCGCTGCAAGGTTTGCCGGTACGCTTTGCAATTGACCGCGCGGGTTTGGGTGGGGCCGATGGGGCCACGCATGCGGGGGCGTTTGATATCGCTTATCTGAGCAATCTGCCGGGGTTTACCGTGATGGCTGCCTCGGATGAGGCTGAGTTGATGCATATGGTGGCCACTGCGGCGGCGCATGATGCTGGCCCGATCGCCTTTCGCTATCCGCGTGGAAACGGCACAGGGGTTGCCATGCCCGTGCGCGGCGAAGTGCTTGAAATCGGCAAAGGCCGTATTGTGCAAGAGGGCGAGGATGTCGCGATCCTTTCTTTCGGCGCACATTTGGGCGAAATTGAGCAAGCCTCAGTGACTTTGGCGCAGCAGGGTATCCGCGTGACGATTGCCGATGCGCGCTTTGCCAAGCCCCTTGATACAGATTTAATCACGCAATTGATGCGCCACCATAAGGCGGTGGTAACGGTTGAGCAGGGCTCGGTTGGTGGGTTTGGCGCTATGGTGCTGCATTATTTGGCGCAATCAGGTCAGTTGGAGCAGGGGGTGAAATTGCGCACCTTAACCTTGCCGGATCGCTTTATTGACCACGGATCGCCACAAGAAATGTACAAAGATGCCGGTTTGACCGCGCAGGATATTCACAAAACCATCTTTGAATTGGTGCATCCATCGCAAAATATTCTGCAGTTTTCCGCCAGCTAATAAAATCGCTCTTCAAAGCTAAATTTTTGCGGCCCGCCGTTGCGAGCATGCGCCGCGCTGCTTGCGCTAGCACTCCATTTGGACTGTACCATTTCCGGGATGCGCGCCCGGGTTTATAGTTTTTGGCCCCAAGCCTGTGCTCGTAAGACAGGCCTGTATGGCATAGCTTATTCTGGCAAGTGACTAGCGAATTCGTTTAAAACGGCGTGATAAACCGCGCGTTTAAACGGCACAATATTTTCGATCAGATCTGCAGGGCGCATCCAAGCCCATGCGGAAAATTCGGGATGCTCTGTTTGAATATTCACATCCTGATCCGCGCCCTCAAAGCGCATCAGATACCATTTTTGTTCCTGCCCCCGATATTTGCCTTGCCAGAGTTTGGATACCAGATCGGCGGGCAAGTCATAGGTCACCCAACCCTTTGAGACGGCCATTAACGTGGCGGAGGCAGGCGCAACCCCTGTTTCTTCTTCCAATTCCCGCCAAGCCGCCGCTTCCGGCGTTTCTCCGGGATCTATTCCGCCCTGCGGCATTTGCCAGGCATCGGAATGGTTATCGCGCCGCTGCCCCACAAACACGTATCCGCGTTTGTCGATCAGCATAATCCCGACATTGCGTCGATAAGGTAGCGCGGCAATCTGCTCTGGCGTCATCGGCTTAATCTTGCCCCGCCAGTGCCATCATACCTTTGAGAAGATCAATCGCGTAAGACAGTTGAAAATCGTCATTGCGCAGTTTGGCGGCCAATTCAGCCTCGGCTTGGTCTGTTTCAATCTGTTTAATTTCTTCATCGCTGAGGCTGTCATTCAGCAAAGATCCGCGCAGATCCGCTTCCGAACGGCGCTGGCTTGTGCCGTCTTCATCTTTGGCCTCTTCGTTCTCCTTTCGGCGCGGTTGCTCAACGATAATATCAGGCGAGACACCCAAAGCCTGAATCGAGCGCCCTGATGGCGTGTAATAGCGGGCAGTTGTCAGGCGCATCGCACCATCACCGCCCAAGGGCATGACCGTTTGTACCGAGCCTTTGCCAAAGCTGCGCGTGCCCACAACCACGGCGCGGCGATGATCTTGCAGCGCGCCGGCCACAATTTCCGAGGCCGAGGCAGACCCACCATTGATCAGCACCACAATGGGTTTGCCCTCGGCCAGATCATCGGGCGAGGCATTATAGCGATCTCCGTCCTGCGGATCGCGGCCGCGGGTTGAGACGATTTCGCCCTTCTCTAAAAACGCGTCGGACACGCGGATCGCTTGCGAGAGCAAGCCACCCGGATTGTTGCGCAAATCCAACACAAATCCGTTTACGTTGTCGATGCCGCCCAATTCTTCAACTTGCTTGGCAATCCCGTCAGAAAGGTTGGGATAGGTTTGATCGTTGAACGTGGTGATGCGCAGCACCACCGAGCTGCCTTCAACGCGCGATCTCACTGCCGTAAGCTTAATCGTATCGCGGATGATTGACACATCGAAAGGTTCATCTTCGCCCTCGCGCACCACCGTGATGATAATTTCAGAGCCAACCGGCCCGCGCATCATTTCCACGGCTTGATTGAGCGTTAAGCCAAGCACCGTTTCGCCATCAACATGGGTGATAAAATCGCCCGCTTCAATGCCCGCTGCATCCGCAGGGGTGCCATCAATGGGCGAGACAACTTTCACAAACCCATCTTGTTGGGTAACTTCGATGCCAAGCCCGCCAAATTCACCACGGGTTTGCACACGCATATCCGCAGCTGCTTTTGGCGACATATAGCTGGAATGTGGATCCAGTGAGGTCAGCATACCATTGATCGCGGCTTCGATCAGTTCAGCCTCGTCAACCTCTTCCACATATTGCGAGCGGATGCGTTCGAAAATATCACCGAAAAGGTCAAGCTGTTCATAGACGCTGCTGCGCTCACTGCTGGATTGCGCCAGAACCGGTGCCGCGAATTGCAACGCTGCCATCACGCCAAGGCTCAGGCCAAACCCTGCGGCTAAAATCAACCTATTCATTTCTTAAGATCCTTTCCCTGGCCGAACCAAAGCAGTGGGTCCTGCGGAATATTTTCGTTTCTTATCTCTATATAGAGCGTTTCCGGTCGCTCGCTACCATTGCCAATCACAGTTTGTTCAATTATTTTTTCAAAGCTTTGTGATTGGCCGCCCATGATGCCGATTGGGCTGCCCGCCGGCAGCACTTCGCCAATATTGCCATAGACTGTTTCCATGCCCGCAACGATGATCAGCACCCCGATTTGCGGTTCGATAATCGACACTTGCCCATAATCTAGCAGTGGCCCGCGATAGCGTATTGTGGCGGCTGTGGGCGTTGTGACGATGGCTTGTGAGGCCGTTGCAATAACCAAGCCTGGGCGAACAATCCCCGCCGCGTCAGTTTCATTGAATTGGCGGATGATCCGCCCCGCCACGGGAAAGGGCAGCGCACCTTTGCGATTTCCGATGTAGGGCAGGGATCCGGGCACTTCATCGGCAGCGATGATCGCAACGCCGTCTGCGAAAGCGTCTAAACTATCGGCAGCGGTCAGCAAGATTTCGGTTTTTGATGGATCCTCGGTAAAGCGGCGGGGAAGGTCTTTGCGATCGGCAAGCGCTCTGGCCAATGCAGTGCGGGCGTGCTGCACTTCGCTCAGCCCTAGTTTCAGCGCATCGCGGATTTCGGTTTGAAACGCGATCAGCGCGTTTTGATCCTCTAATTCGCGTTGCAGCGCCGAGACCCGGCTTTGCAATGCCGGCACGATATCTGAAAGCATCATGCCCGCCCGCGCCGTTGCCAAGGGGCCAGAGGGGTGGATTAGGCTGCTGTAAACTGTGTCTTTATCGATGCTGTGCAGCACCCCAAGCAGACGTCCGATTTCATCTTCTTGACGGGTGAGATGGGCATCAATCGCTGCCGTTTCCATCGCCATTTCGCGCAGGCCTTGGCGCACCAAAGCCAAGGCGTGCTCGATGCTTCTGATCGATTGCGTCAAGGCCCGCACGCGATCTGATGCTGTTTCTGCGCGCACCAAACTTGCGGTGGCTTGATCCAGCGTGTTTGCGGCTTTTTGGGCGGCCTCTACCAGGTTTTGAGGGCTGCTGGCCAAATCGCGGGCAATGCCTTGGCCCGCAGATAAGCTCAGCAGAGCGAGAAGGGCGAAAAGCGGCTTCATGGCAGCAACAGGCTGCGGCCTGTCATTTCGCCGGGGCAGTCCAGCCCCATCAGCTGCAAGAGCGTTGGTGCCAGATCTGCCAGCCGCCCCCCTGGCCGCAAAGCGCTGCCATCGGGGCCATTGATCAACGCCACCGGCACCGGGTTAAGCGTATGCGCAGTATGGGGTTGCCCCGTTTCCGGATCTACCATCATTTCACAATTTCCATGATCCGCCGTTAGGATCATTTGCCCATTGGTTTCTTCTAACGCATTCAACACCCGCGCAAGGCCACGGTCAACTGCTTCGCAGGCTTTGATGGCGGCGTTCAAATCCCCCGTATGGCCAACCATATCGGGATTTGCATAGTTCACAATGATAAGATCATAGGCGTTATTGATCGCGCCGATCAGCTGATCTGTAACGGCCTCAGAGGCCATTTCGGGCTGCAAATCATAGGTTGCCACTTTCGGAGAATGCGGCATGAACCGCTCTTCGCGCGGCTCTGCTTGTTCTTTGCCACCGTTTAGAAAAAACGTGACATGGGGGTATTTTTCGGTTTCGGCAACGCGAAACTGGCGCTTGCCATGCCGCGCCACCCACGCCCCTAATGTGTTCACCACGGGTGTTTTGGGAAAGCAGGCTTGCATGTAAGCGGCATGCGCCTCGGAATAATTCACCATGCCCAATGCGCCCGCCCAGGCGGGTTGGGAATGGCTTTGAAAATGATCAAAATGCGGATCGGCCAGAGCGCTTAGAATTTCGCGTGCCCGATCGGCGCGAAAATTTAAACAGAACAGCCCATCGCCTGACGAAACGCCGCGATAACCGTTCACAACCGTTGCGGGGATGAATTCATCGCTGATGCCTGCCAAATCTGCCGAAGTGACCGCTTGCGCGGCTGTTGCGGCGGTTCTGCTGCTTTGCGCCGCCACGATTGCATCATAAGCGGTTTGAACCCGTTCCCAGCGATTGTCGCGATCCATCGCAAAATATCTGCCCGTTACGGTGGCGATCTGCGCTTGCGCGGGCAGCGCGGCGCTGAGCTGTTCGATAAAGCCAAGCGCGCTTCCCGGGGCCACATCGCGGCCATCGGTGATCGCATGGATGCGGCTGGGCACGCCTGCTGCGCTCAGCACTTGCAGCGTTGCAAGCAGATGCGCGATATGCCCATGCACCCCGCCATCGGACACAAGAGCCATCACATGCGCGACGCCGCCGCTGCTTTGAAGCTGACCGATAAACGCGTTAAGCGCTGCGTTTTGGCCAAAAGAGCCATTTTCGATTGCCAGATCAATTTGACCAAGATCCATCGCCACCACACGCCCAGCGCCGATATTCATATGACCCACTTCTGAATTTCCCATTTGCCCCGAGGGCAGGCCGACATCTGGCCCGTATGTGATTAATTCTGCTTGCGGGCAGGTTTTCATAATGTGGTCAAAGCAAGGTGTTTTTGCTAGTTTTGGGGCATTTCCAACCTCGCTGGCGCCACAGCCCCAGCCGTCTAAAATACACAGAACTGTAGGTGTTGCTGCCATGCTGATTTCCTTTTTTACCCGATTTAGGCTGCGCTGCATCGGGGTGCAAGCCTTGGTCGGGGCGCAATCTGGCTTTTAGGCTTGCCGATCGTTGTTGATAACCGGGCGCGGCCTTACAGGGTTGACGCTTTATATTCGGTGATAGGGGGTGCCAGCAAGAATGGCTGCGGCGCGGTAAATTTGTTCACATAGCATCGCCCGCACTAAGAGATGTGGCCAGACCATTTTACCAAAAGACAATTGCGCATGGGCCGCGTCGCGCAAGCTTGGGTCAATTCCATCGGCGCCGCCGATTACGAAGGCCAAATCGCTGATCCCCTGATCGCGCAACGCGGCCATATAGCGCGTAAATTCTGGCGAGCTCATCACCGGGCCGCGCTCGTCAAGCGCGCAGATACGGGCCGAATTGGGGATGGATTTGCGCAGCAGTTCGGCTTCTGCTGACATGCCAATATTTTTCTTATCTTCGACTTCTTGAATTTTCAAAGGGCCCAATCCCAAAGACCTGCCCATGCGATTGAACCGGGTTGCATAATCGGTGATCAAAAGATGTTCGGGGCCGGATTTCAACCGGCCAACGGCACAAATGGTAAGACGCATTTTCGGGCTATATCAGGCGTTCTTGGCCTGCTGTCCAAGCGGCACCCACATTTTTTCCAACTGATAAAATTCGCGCACTTCCGGGCGGAAGAGATGTACAATAATATCCCCCGTATCAACGAGAATCCAATCACCGGTGTTTTTGCCTTCGATTTTGGACAGGCGTCCAAACTCTTGCTTCAACCGGTCGGTCAATTTTTCTGCCAGCGCCGCGACTTGCCGCCTAGAGCGCCCCGAGGCAATCACCATATAATCCCCGATCGCGGTTTTGCCGCGCAGGTCTATATCTACAATATCTTCGGCTTTGTCTTCGGCGAGGGAGTCAAGGATTCGGGTAAGAAGTGTTTCACTTGAGACCGGTTTATGCCCTTCTAAATAAGAAGGCTGAGCTGCAGCGCCTGCTGCATCAACTGATAGTGTCAGGACTGTGTCCTCCATGTTGTTACGCCGAAAGCTCCGGCACTGAGCATATGTAAAGTGTAACATGGCTGATATGAAATCTCAATCAAACCTTTGCGCACGCCCGGATTGAGGTTTTCTGGCAACAGGCAAGCCGCAGAGCATATCATCGCTTTGCGCAGGCGGCTGCTGGCTTGGCCGCGTTTGACGCGCTTTTTAACGCGGCGCACTGGCACTGGTTTGGATCTTAGGGCGCTGGTTTTGACATTACGGTTTTGGCGTCCCCCGGTGGCTTGAAGCGCCATAAATTTGGGCGTATGAACGGTTTATGACAATGACTCGTATTTTTGACATGGATGATCGCGCCCGTCTGCCTTGGCGGTTCTTTGGGGCGATGAAATCTGTCCGCGTGCCTTCCTAGGCCCGTCAAAAAACGTTCGCCCTATCTTTTCATACCCTACGGGAGAGGATTAAAAATGACCGCCCCGAAAACACTTTACGATAAAATCTGGGATGCGCATGTGGCGCATGAGGCCGAAGATAGCACTTGTTTGCTGTATATTGACCGTCATCTTGTGCATGAGGTGACCAGCCCGCAAGCTTTTGAAGGCCTTCGGATGAGCGGGCGCAAAGTGCGCGCGCCTGAAAAAACCATTGCCGTGCCGGATCATAATGTGCCCACCACGCTGGATCGTGCCAAAGGCATCGACAACCCTGAAAGCCGCATTCAAGTGGAAGCGCTGGATAAAAACGCGGCTGATTTTGGCATTCACTATTATCCTGTTTCGGATGTCCGCCAAGGTATCGTGCATATTGTTGGGCCCGAGCAAGGCTGGACTTTGCCCGGAATGACCGTTGTGTGCGGCGATAGTCATACCGCGACCCATGGCGCTTTTGGTGCTTTGGCGCATGGCATTGGCACCTCTGAGGTTGAGCATGTTCTGGCCACGCAGACGCTCATCCAGAAGAAATCAAAAAATATGAAAGTAGAAATCACCGGGAAATTGCGCCCTGGCGTGACGGCGAAAGACATTACCCTCTCGGTTATCGGCGCAACCGGAACCGCTGGTGGAACAGGCTATGTGATCGAATATTGCGGTGAGGCTATTCGTGATTTGTCGATGGAAGGCCGGATGACCGTGTGCAATATGGCGATTGAAGGTGGTGCCCGCGCTGGTTTGATCGCGCCGGATGAAAAAACCTTTGCGTATTGTCAGGGCCGCCCGCATGCGCCCAAAGGGGCCAGTTGGGAAACCGCACTGGCCTATTGGAAATCGCTATTTTCGGATGAGGGCGCGCATTTTGACAAAGTCGTGACGTTGAAAGGCGAAGATATCGCCCCCGTCGTTACCTGGGGCACTTCACCCGAAGATGTTTTGCCGATCACGGCATCCGTGCCCGCCTCGAGTGATTTTGAGGGCGGCAAAGTTGACGCTGCGGCCCGCTCGCTTGATTATATGGGGTTGACGTCAGGCACACCTCTTACCGATATCGCCATCGATACCGTGTTTATCGGGTCATGCACGAATGGGCGGATTGAAGATTTGCGCGCGGCGGCCGAAATTCTAAAGGGGAAGAAAATCAAAGACGGTATGCGTGCTATGGTGGTTCCCGGGTCAGGTTTGGTGCGCGCGCAAGCCGAAGAAGAAGGTTTGGCCGATATCTTTAAAGAGGCTGGTTTTGAATGGCGGCTTGCCGGATGTTCGATGTGTTTGGCGATGAATCCAGACCAGCTGGCGCCGGGCGAGCGCTGCGCGGCCACGTCAAATCGCAACTTTGAGGGCCGCCAGGGCCGCGGTGGACGCACGCATTTGATGTCTCCGGGGATGGCGGCGGCGGCGGCGATCACGGGCAAGCTCACAGATGTACGGGAGATTATGTAATGGATAAGTTTGAAAAACTCAGTGGGATTGCCGCGCCCATGCCTTTGATCAATATCGATACGGATATGATCATCCCGAAAGTCTTTTTGAAAACCATCAAGCGCTCGGGATTGGGTGTGAACCTGTTTGACGAAATGCGCTATCAGGATGATGGCAGCGAAAACCCCGATTTTGTGCTGAACAAGCCGCAATATCGTGAAACTGAGATATTGGTGGCGGGCGATAATTTTGGCTGCGGCTCTAGCCGCGAACATGCCCCATGGGCGATTAAAGATTTCGGGATCCGCTGCGTGATTTCTACAAGCTATGCCGATATCTTTTTCAACAATTGCTTCAAAAATGGTATTTTGCCGATTGTGCTGCCAAAAGCGCAGGTGGATGTGTTGATGAAAGACGCTGAAAAAGGCTCAAACGCGCGCATCGAGGTTGATCTTGAAGCGCAGACCGTCACAACCTCGGATGGGGAAACCTTTTCCTTCGAGGTGGATGCGTTCAAAAAGCATTGCCTGCTGAACGGTTTGGACGATATCGGCCTGACGATGGAAAAAGCTGCGTCCATCGATGCCTATGAAAGCAAATTACAAGTAAGCCACCCTTGGGTGTAAGCGGGCGGCTTTGACCTCATAAACCAAATGGGCGTGGCAGCTGGGGGTGCTCCTCTTTCCAACGCGCCCGTTTTTGCAAAATGACATATTCCGAAGGAGTCTTTGAAAATGACAAACCCCTCCCTTCTTATTTTGGCCGGCGATGGTATTGGCCCAGAAGTGATGACCGAAGTGCGCAAAGTGATCGATTGGTATGGGGCCAAGCGCGCTCTGCCTTTTGACGTGTTTGAAGATTTGGTGGGCGGCTGCGCCTATGATATGCATGGCACGCCGCTGCATGATGACACGATGGCCAAAGCCCAAGAGGTCGATGCGGTTTTGCTGGGGGCGGTTGGTGGCCCAAAATATGACGATCTGGATTTCAGCGTGAAACCCGAGCGTGGTTTGTTGCGCTTGCGCAAAGAGATGGATCTTTTTGCCAATTTGCGACCCGCGCAATGTTTTGATGCTTTGGCCGATTTTTCATCTTTGAAAAAAGATGTGGTAGCAGGCCTTGATATTATGATCATTCGCGAGCTGACCTCGGGGATTTATTTTGGCGAGCCGCGCGGTATTTTTGAAGAAGGCAATGAGCGCGTGGGCATCAACACGCAGCGCTATACCGAAAGCGAGATTGACCGGGTGGCGCGCAGTGCGTTTGAATTGGCCCGAAAACGCGGCAATAAAGTCTGTTCGATGGAAAAAGCCAATGTCATGGAATCGGGCGTATTATGGCGCGAAGTGGTTCAGAAAGTACATGATGAGGATTATCCGGATGTGGAGCTTAGCCATATGTATGCCGATGCCGGCGCGATGCAGCTGTGCCGCTGGCCCAAACAATTTGACGTGATTGTCACGGATAACTTGTTTGGGGATCTGCTGTCGGATGCCGCGGCGATGTTGACCGGCAGTTTGGGTATGTTGCCCTCGGCCAGCCTTGGCCTGCCGATGGCGAATGGACGTCCAAAAGCGTTGTACGAGCCGGTTCATGGCTCAGCGCCGGATATTGCCGGTCAAGGCAAAGCCAATCCGATCGCTTGCATTCTAAGCTTTGCGATGGCGTTGCGCTATAGCTTTGATCAGGGCGGGGAGGCGACGCGGTTGGAACAAGCGATTGAAACCGTTTTGGCGCAAGGCGCGCGCACACCAGACCTGATGGGCCCCGAAGATGGCACGTCGATCACCACCGCAGAAATGGGTGATGCGATTATCGCAGCGTTGGACTCTAGCCTGTAAAGCACCTTGGCAAGGCGGATGCGCCTTGCCTGTTTCCGGCACCTGAGTTTTACCCAATCGCCCATCAGAAATGAGAGCGCCATGTCAGAGACATCCGCCAATCGCACCGGGGCGCTTTTCGCCTTGCTTGGCTTTGCGCTTTTCTCAGGCCATGACGTGATCGTGAAGATGCTGGGTGACACTTATTCGGTGTTCCAGATTATTTTCTTTTCGGTTTTGTTCAGTTTTCCGCTTGTGGTTTTGTTTCATCTGCCTGATCGCAATGAAGATAATCTAATGCCGCATCATCCGGTCTGGGTGTTCCTGCGCACCTGTTCAACGGTGATTACGGCGGTGGCGGCGTTTTATGCTTTTTCCGTTTTGCCGCTGGCGCAAACCTATGCATTGATGTTTTGTATGCCCTTGCTGATCACCGTTTTGGCGATTCCGATTTTGGGAGAGCAAGTTGGTGCCCATCGCTGGGCAGCCGTTACCTTGGGGTTTGTTGGGGTGTTGATCGTGTTGCGTCCGGCAAGCACCGCGCTGACCCTTGGCCATGTTGCAGCCTTAACCGCCGCCTTATGCGGTGCGCTTTCATCTTTGATCGTGCGTAAAATCGGCAATGAGGAACGCACGATTGTTTTGATGCTTTATCCGATGTTTGCCAATTTGATTGTTCTGGGTCCATTGGCGGCCTATTCCTATACGCCAATTGCTTTGGAAGATATTGGCTTGTTGGGCTGTATGGCGGTGCTGGGTTTCTTGGCGATGCTCTGCATTATTAAAGCCTATCGCATTGGAGAGGCCGCGGTGGTGGCCCCGATGCATTATTCACAAATGCTTTGGGCGGCGCTCTATGGAATTGTTTTGTTTCAAGAATTTCCCGACCGGATGACGATGCTTGGTTCAGCCGTGATCGTGTTGAGTGGTCTATATCTTTTGCTGCGCGAGCGGCGCCGAAAAGACAGCTCGCAAAAGCCAGTTTTAAGCACGCGCAGCCGGATGGATATTGGCATCACGCCAAGGATCAGCCTGTTGCTCAAACGCCGATCTTAACGCCAAACTTGCTTTATTAAGGCTTTAGGGTGCAAAACTTGCCGATGTTGGGTGGAAAACCTTTCGCTGCTGTTATACTCGTGTAGCCGTAATGTGGCGCGACGAAAGGGCCTAAAGCATGTCAAAAACGCTTTTGGTGATTGATGTCCAGAATGATTTTTGCCCCGGCGGCGCTTTGGCCGTGTCGGAAGGTGATCAGATCATTCCTGCAATCAATGGCTTAATGGTTGGATATGATCGGGTGATTTTAACGCAAGACTGGCACCCAAAGGGGCATTCCAGCTTTGCCAGCAGCCATAACAGTAAGGCGCCTCTGGATATGGTTGAGATGCCATATGGCCCGCAAGTGCTGTGGCCGGATCATTGTATGCAAGGCACCTTTGGCGCGCAGCTTCACGCGGATATCAATCAGGATGCGGCGGCGCTTATTCTGCGCAAAGGAAGCAATCCTTTGATTGATAGCTATTCAGCGTTTTTTGAAAACGATCATGTAACCGCCACTGGCTTGCATGGTTATTTGCAAAATTGCGGCGTTAGCGCTTTGGACATGGTTGGGCTGGCAACCGATTTTTGTGTGAATTATTCGGCCGTTGATGCCGCGAAACTGGGATATTCCGTGCGGGTCTTATTGGGGGCCTGCCGCGGGATTGATGTGAACGGCTCATTGGCGGCAGCGCAACGCGATATGCGCGATGCCGGTGTGCGATTGGAGGCTGATTATGGTTGATATCGCCACCCGCGTCTGGAATCACAAGTGGAAAATCGACCCGATCGTACGCTCATTGATCGATACGGATTTTTATAAACTTCTGATGTGCCAATCCGTGCTGCGCAACAAACCCCAAACCACGGTGGTGTTCAGCTTGATCAACCGCTCATCGCAGGTGCGCCTTGCTGATTTGATCGATGAGGGTGAATTGCGCGAGCAGTTGGATCATATTCGTGGGCTCCGCCTAACGCGCGGTGAAAGCACTTGGCTGCGCGGCAATACGTTTTATGGCAAACGCTATATGTTTCGACCAGATTTTATGGAGTGGTTCGAGGGGCTGCGCTTGCCCCCTTATCATTTGGAAAAACGCGACGGCCAATATGAGCTGACATTTGAAGGCAGCTGGCCAGAAGTTATGCTGTGGGAAATACCCGCTTTGGCGACGCTGATGGAATTGCGTGGCCGCGCCATGTTGAAAAAAATGGGTCGGTTCGAGTTGGAAGTGCTATACGCGCGCGCCAAAACAAAATTATGGGAAAAAATCGAAACTTTGCGCGAAATTGAGGCCTTGCGGATTGCAGATTTTGGCACTCGCCGCCGGCATTCTTTTTTATGGCAGGATTGGTGCGTGCAAGCCATGCAGGAAGGTTTGGGTGAGAAATTCGTCGGCACCTCAAACTGTTTGATCGCCATGCGCCGTGATATTGAGGCGATCGGCACCAATGCGCATGAATTGCCGATGGTCTATTCGGCCTTGGCGCATAGCGATGCAGATTTGGCGCAGGCCCCCTATCAGGTTCTGTCGGATTGGCAGGATGAGCATGATGGGAATTTAAGAATTATTTTGCCCGATACCTATGGCACAGAAGGTTTTTTGCGCAATGCGCCTGATTATTTGGCGGGGTGGACGGGCATACGTATCGATAGTGGTGATCCGGCAAGTGGTGCAGAAATTGCGATCAAATGGTGGCAAGAGCGCGGCGAAGACCCCAGACAAAAGCTGGTTATTTTTTCGGATGGGCTGGATACTGGGATGATCCAGAAACTGCATCACCAGTTTAGCGGTCGGGTGAAAGTGTCCTTTGGATGGGGCACTCATTTTACAAATGACTTCAGAGGTTTGGTGCCTTCTGAAGGGTTGGATTCATTTTCTTTGGTGTGCAAAGCTGTTTCAGCCGACGGTAAGCCAACGGTCAAATTATCAGACAATCCACGCAAAGCGATGGGCCCTCAAAGCGAGATTAAGCGCTACAAACGTGTGTTTGGCGTGGGCGCCCAGAATCCGATTGAGGTGTTGGTTTAGGACGTTGCGCGCAATGGAACGATTTGCCTTTAAAGGCGCGGAACATATGCGTTTTTAAAAAGTCTGCTTGATGTTCATCGCTTTTGCCTGCCTTATGGGGATGAAGCCTGGGGGGGAATTATGAGCGCGCGCAAACGGATCTGGGGCTGGTATTTTTTCGATTTGGCCACCCAACCTTATAATACGTTGCTGCTAACCTTTATTTTTGGGCCGTATTTCGCTTCGGTTGCGGCGGAATATTACCTGTCAGCGGGGGTTTCCGGAACGCAGGCAGATGCACAAGCGCAAAGCCTCTGGTCCCTGTGTTTGACTATAACGGGTTTAATCATTGGCTTCGGGGCCCCCGTTTTAGGGGCGATTGCCGATACCTCTGGCCGACGCATCATTTGGATCGGCGGCTTTGCGCTCCTCTATGTCTTGGGCTCTTATAGCCTTTGGTGGACGCTGCCTGATGGCTCGAACATGCTCTGGATGTTGGGGGCGTTTGGGATCGGCTTCATAGGCGCCGAATTCGCCTATATTTTTACCAATGCGCAATTGCCTTCCTTGGGCAAACGCGATGAGATTGGTAAGATTTCTGGGGATGGGTTTGCCTTTGGATATTTCGGGGGAATTGTGTCGTTGATGATCATGCTGTTGCTTTTCGTCGAGCAAGAGAATGGCAAAACGATTTTCTTGGAATTAGACCCTTTATTTGGGTTGGATGCGGCGCAAAAAGAAGGCACACGCAGCGTTGGACCCTTCGTTGCGCTTTGGTTTTTGGTGTTGATCATTCCCTATTTTTTGTGGGTTAAGGAGGATCCGGGTGAAAAATCGCCTATACGCATTCGCGCCGGTTTAAGCAGCTTGCGGCGTTCTCTTTTAAGCTTAAAGACCCGCAAAAGCTTTTCGCTTTATTTACTCTCTTCGATGTTTTATCGCGATGCGTTGAACGGGCTCTACAGCTTCGGGGGTATTTACGCGGTCTTGGTTTTGGATTGGGGCATCAGCAGTTTGGGTGCTTTTGGTATCGTTGCAGGCCTTTCCGCGGCCGTTTTTTGTTGGCTGGGTGGCTTCGTAGATCGCAAATACGGGCCCAAACCGGTTATTACGCTGGCAATTTTAATTTTGATTTTAGTCTGTATCACCGTGGTTAATATGAGCCGTGAGATGTTTTTTGGGGTGCCGCTGGCGGCTGGATCTGCGCTGCCCGATTTGGTGTTTATGAGCTGCGGTGTGGTGATTGGGGGCATTGGCGGGGTTTTGCAATCGGCCAGCCGCACGATGATGGTACGCCACACAAGCCCCGAACGCGCCACCGAAGGCTTTGGGCTTTATGGGTTGATGGGGCGGGCTACCGCCTTTTTGGCGCCCGCGTTGATTGGCGTGGTTACTTGGTTGACCGAAAGCCCCCGGCTGGGGGTTTCGCCACTGATTTTTCTTTTCATCATTGGTCTTATTTTGCTACGATGGGTGAATAAGGATGGCGATCAAGAAAGCGGTGAGATAGCCTAACCCGCTGCGAACTTGAAAAGGGGGGCATCGGTGATCCGTTTCTGGCATAGTGCATCGCTCTTTTTGCTGCTGTTTTGTGGTATTTTAGCCGGATCAGTGCTTCAGGTCGGGGCGAAAGCCGCAAAAAACTTATTTGGAAGCGCGCAAACCGGATCGGATCAAACCCCATCCGCGTTTGGCAGCTACGCCAAAGGCTGTTTGGCGGGCGCCGATCAATTGGCAGAATCTGGACCTACTTGGCAAGCGATGCGCCTGTCTCGAAATCGCAATTGGGGTCACCCTGAGACGATTAATTACATTCAAAAACTGTCGCAGCGCGCCAGTAATTTGCGCGGTTGGAACGGCCTTTATATTGGCGATATATCACAGCCACGCGGGGGGCCAATGCTAAGCGGGCATGCCAGCCATCAAATTGGTCTGGATGTGGATATATGGTTGCGCCGCGCGGATGATTTATCGCTTAGTCGCGCGCGACGAGAAGAAATTTCGTCAACATCGCTGCGCCGCGCGAAAGGCGCCTATATAAATGACAAATGGACCGGCCAGCATTTTCAGCTTTTGAAATATGCCGCGCAAGACCCGCGTGTTGCGCGGATTTTTATATTTCCCGGGGCTAAGGTTAAAATGTGCAAACAGGCAAGCGGGGATCGCGCTTGGTTGCGTAAAATCCGCCCTTGGTGGGGCCATCATTCCCATTTTCACGTGCGCCTGAAATGCCCGGCGGGCTTGCAGGGCTGCGTAAACCAGCCTCCACCTCCGAAAGGCGATGGTTGTAAAGAGGCCGAGAAATGGGTGGCTCGAATTCTCAATCCCCCCAAGGTCAAGCCAAAGCCGCCGGGCCCGCCGCGTCCAAAGGCGCGGCCAAAGCCGAAGCGGGTGTTGCAATTGGCTGATTTGCCCGGCCAATGCCGCAATGTGTTAAACGCAAAGTAATGCGCGGTGTCGGTCTATCTGCTGGATTTTTCACCCAGGCCTGAAAAAGCTTATTTTCCCTGCAAAGATTTGTTTGACAAAGCTGTAAACTCTGCCACGGTAAGGATGAGTTCAACAATGTGAAAGGAGGTGGTCCAGTGTCTAGAGAGGTATTGGAGAGAGGTGTCGGAACAGTTCAGGAGAGCCGCGTCTGAAGGCAACCCTTGATCGCAGGATCAACTGAATTGGTGGCTGCCTAACCGGCCCACCTCCGTAAGTCTCGAAGGGTCGCTTGTTTCAAGCGGCCCTTTTTGGTCTTAAAAAAGGGTTTGCGGTTCACTTCACTTCAAAAGGCAAATCATGCTGCGCGTATCGGATAAAATTATCATCGAGGAATGGGAGCTAAGCGAGCAGTTCATGCGCGCCTCTGGCCCGGGTGGTCAAAACGTGAATAAGGTGAGCTCGGCGGTTGAGTTGCGCTTTGAAGCGGCGCGTTCTCCGGCTCTGAGCGATCCGGTTAAAGCGCGCTTGCAGCGATTGGCTGGGCGGCGCTGGACCAAAGATGGTGCGCTTATCTTGCAATGTGATGAAACACGCCATCAGGCCCGAAATAGAGAAATTGTGCGTAACCGGTTGGTGACTTTGCTGCAGCAAGCTTTGCAGCGCCCCAAGCCGCGCGTGGCCACCAAACCCACTTTGGGCAGTCAACGCCGGCGCTTGGCGGCTAAAAAAATTCGAGGCGCGGTGAAAAGCAATCGTGGGCGGCCATCAAAAGCCGAATTTGACGGGGATTAATTTGTCAGAAACTTCTGGCCAGCCTTGTTCTTTGGCATCCGCTTCACTAGGTAGTTTACTAGAAATAACGGGAACTCAAAATAATGATGGCAATATATGGACCTCTGCGGCTGATCTTGGATATCGCGTTTTTCATCATGATTGTGCATATTATCATGAGCTGGTTGATCAATTTTCAGGTTTTGAATTTGCACCAGCCAATGGTGGCGCAGATTTGGCAGGGGATAAACCGCTTGTTAGAGCCTATTTATCAGCCTTTACGCCGGGTTTTACCCAATACCAACCCGTTGGATCTGGCGCCTTTGGTGGCCTTTGTAATCATCATTTCTTTACGTGATTACATTCTTCCTGAGCTTTTACTGCGCTAATGGCAGCCCTTTAAACCCGCGCTCTGGCAACGCTTGAAACGCGCAGCCCCGCCCCAAATTTCAGGTGATGAATGGCCAGCCCTCAAACGCTTTTAAGCGATGTGTTTGGATTCGATGCGTTTCGCCCCGGGCAGGAAGACGTGGTTGAGGCAGTGGTTGAGGGGCATAATGTGTTGGCCATCATGCCCACGGGCGGCGGTAAATCCTTATGTTTTCAAATTCCCGCTTTGCTGCGCGAGGGAGTTACCTTGGTGGTTTCGCCGTTGATCGCTTTAATGCGCGATCAGGTGCGCGGATTGCAGGCGGCCGGCGTGGCTGCGGGCGCGCTAACATCGGGGCACACGCAAGAGGAAACCGATAGCGTATTTCAAGCGTTGGCGGCGGGTCAGCTAAAGCTGCTTTATCTGGCCCCTGAACGTTTGGCTTCCACGGCGATGCAAGCGGCTTTAAAGCGCTATAATATCGCGCTGATCGCGGTAGATGAAGCGCATTGTGTAAGTCAATGGGGGCATGATTTTCGCCCAGATTATTTGCGAATTGGTGAGTTGCGCCGGACGTTGAACGTTCCCGTTGCGGCCTTTACCGCCACCGCGGATCGCGACACGCAGCAGGAGATTATCGAACGATTATTTGCCGGGTCGCAGCCGCAGGTGTTTCTGCGCGGGTTCGATCGGCCGAATATTCATTTGGCCTTTACAGCAAAAGACAGCCCGCGGCGGCAAATTTTAGATTTCGTAGCCCCCCGCAAAGGCCAATCGGGCATCGTCTATTGCGGTACACGGGCCAAAACCCAAGCGTTATCTGCAGCATTAAATGAGGCAGGGCATCGGGCGTGTTACTATCATGGCGGAATGGAGGCAGAAGATCGGCGCATTGTTGAGGGACGCTTTGCAAATGAAGACGGGCTGATCGTGGTGGCGACAGTGGCGTTTGGCATGGGGGTGGATAAACCCGATATCCGCTGGGTGGCGCATGCGGATTTGCCCAAATCAATCGAAAGCTATTATCAAGAAATTGGCCGCGCCGGCCGCGATGGCGGACCGGCCGAAACGCTTACGCTTTATGGCCCTGAAGATATTCGCCTGCGCCGCGCGCAGATAGATGAAGGGCTGGCCCCGGTTGAGCGGCGCGCCGCGGATCATGGCCGATTGAACGCGCTATTGGGCCTGGCAGAGGCTTTGATCTGCCGCCGCCAAACATTGTTGGCATATTTTGATGAAACCACGCAGCCGTGCGGCCATTGTGATCTTTGTGATGCACCCCCGGATCGTTTTGAGGCCACTGAAGCGGTGCGCAAAGCGCTATCGGCAATGTTGCGCAGCGATGAGCGCTTCGGGGGAGGCCATGTGATCGATATTTTATTGGGCAATAAGACGGATAAAATATGCGCCCATGGGCATGAATCCCTGAGCACGTTTGGCGTCGGCAAAGAGTTTTCAAAATCCCAATGGCAGGCAATATTTCGCCAGATGATGGGTCATGATTTGATCCGCCCCGATAGCAGCCGCCATGGTGCTTTACGGATGACGGATGCCGCCTTGCCGCTGTTGCGCGGCGAGGCCAGCCTCACCTTGCGTGCAGATACGGTGAAATCGGCGCTGCCCGCACGGCGCGTTAAAGCGTTGGTCAGCGAAGATGATGCGCCTTTGCTCTCGGCCTTAAAGGCCAAACGCCGCGCTTTGGCCGAGGCTGCGCATGTACCTGCCTATATCATTTTCAACGATAAAACGCTGATTGAAATGGCGGAAACCCGGCCAGCTTCGCTGGATGATATGGCGCGGATTAGTGGCATTGGCACCAAAAAGCTGGATCGTTTTGGGCAAGATTTCTTGCAGGTCATTGCGGGAGAGGCGGCGCATATGCACCCGCAGAGGCGTAAATTGGCGGGGCGACAAAATGGCGCTGTATTTGATCGCCTTTTGGCAGTGCAGGCCAATTTGGCGCGTGGCGAAAGCGGGATTGAGAAACCGCTCAGTTGTTCTGCCGCATTATTAGCGAAGGTGGCGAAGCTGCCCGGGTCTAATCCAGAGGCGCTCAAACAGCTCTTGGGAGAAAAGCGTCATCAACGCTTTGGCGAGGCTTTTCTGGAAGTTTTGCAAGAAAGCCCCTAAATAGAGAATAAGAGAAATTGGAGGCCTGCCATGTTGATCGTTGTTTCCCCTGCTAAAAAACTTGATATGACCCCGCGCGAGGATTTGGAGCAGTCGCAGCCGATATTCCCCGAACAAGCGGCAGATTTGGCACAGGTTGCCGGCGCTTTATCGCAAGCTCAATTGCAAAAACTGATGGGAATTAGTGAAAAACTGGCGCTGCTTAATCAAGAGCGCTTTGCCAATTTTGGCCAGCAGGCGCGCAGCGCTGCGGCGTTTGCATTTGCCGGCGACACGTATCAAGGCCTTGAAGCCATGAGCCTTGATGCAGAGGAGCTGCGCTGGGCGCAAGCGCATCTTCGGATCTTATCCGGCCTTTATGGGCTGTTGCGCCCCTTGGATGCGATCGAGCCCTACCGCCTAGAAATGGGCAGCCGTCTGAAAACGCCGCGCGGAAAATCACTATATGAGTATTGGGGCGATCGTATTTCCTTGGCGCTGAACGCGCAGGCTGAAAAAACCAACGCCTCAGTTTTGGTGAATTGCGCCTCGCAAGAATATTTTAATGCTGTGGATCAGACGGCGCTGAATTTGGATGTTGTGACGCC
>ERZ1047821.579-NODE-579-length-26648-cov-4.679088_pt1 | contig 26648 bp, 20 predicted proteins | sample MGYA00383096_ERZ1047821 | MGnify/ENA primary metagenome ERZ1047821 (study PRJEB29581, sample SAMEA5548366) | metagenome | biome: marine; feature: coastal; material: water | depth 25 m | study: Short-term variability in the microbial, nano- and picoplankton... | reverse complement strand
CGCTTGTTGTGCGATAAATGCCATATCAGCAGTAGTTGCGCCTTCAATTGAGCGTCGAAGGATACGACTGTTTGCATCAGATGCACGAGTGAATGGTTCCCAAGCTCCACCAGCGAATGTGTGGCTGCACTTAGAACAAGACCAGATTCCTACGGACTTGCGAGTAACCTTGCGGTATTGACAAACAGGACAGGTATACTTTGCATTCTTCTTTGCTAATGCAGAACCTGCATTTCGACGAACGGAAACACCATATCGTGCTCCGAACCTTGCTGTTGCGCCTGCTTTTTGTGTTCTCTTTGCCAATCAGTTCCCCTCCTGGTTTGCTACGAGTTTACGAAGTTCAACACAGCGAGACTGTGCCACATCGAATATCTCTGCAAATTCGTCCGGAGTGAATACCCCTTTTAGCCCCTTCTGTAAGGAGTGGAGGTGACCTTCATCTCCTAGAGTGATGTGAATACGCTCATCTCCTCCGAGTTCCTCTTCTTCTGTAGGGTCGAAAACATAGCGTCCACCTACACGAGTAAAGGATGCCATAATCGGTGTACCATTAACCTTCAAGGTATGATCTTCGCCGACATCAAATCGTTCAGCAGGAACAGTTGCGGTTCTCAATGCAGCGATTGCTGCAAGAGCACAGGCATCGAAAATATTTCCTTGGTCGGATAATACGTGGATGTCAATCATTACACCCCATACTTTCTCGCCAGGAACAATACATAGACTTTCCATGTCAATACATCCTGATTCACGAATTCCTCGGTCAACAACACGACCTAATTCAATAGATTCAGGAGATGGTGGGCCAGGTTCATACTTTCTTCCAGCAACTGGACGAAGTTCAGCGCCACACATTAGGGAACCTTGATTTGGTCTATCAGGCCAAGGAGTTCTCATTTCAAATTTAACACCAGCATAGACAATCGTATCTCCCCAAACGACCTTTGCTGACCCTTCGCCGTTGTACAAACAATCGGTTTCAAGAGTAATATCACGGGCTTCCCAGCGTCCACGTCCATCGATGCGAGCATCGTTTTCAGCAAGACGTGCGAGTTCTTGACGAAGTAGAGTTGGAACCAAAGCTACCATCAGTTCTCACCCCCTTCATATCTGCGCTTTAGAGCATCAACCATGATATCATGGATTTCTGCTGCTGCTTTGAAATTATATTCCATTGCTAGATTAAACTCATCAGGAGATAGGTCTCCATCCATTTGTAAGAATGCGATTTCACCAGTATTAGGCAAAATTCCAACCGGTAGGTCTGCTTGTCCATAATTGTCTTCTGCTTTGTCCAAGTCAAGAACTACTATGTCCTCTACCTTGCCACTTGCAACACCGACCAAAAGGTCACGCATTGGGATTCCAGCATCTGCTAAAGCAACTGCTGCGGCAGTAATACCTACACAACGAGTCCCTGCTTCTGCGGATAGAATTTCAATCTCCACACGAATCTTACTTCTTGGGTATCTTTCACAAATAACTACAGATTCTAATGCTTCTGCTGTCACTTTGGAAATTTCTCTGCTTCGGCGATTATATCCTGGACGAATACGATCTGAAGTTGAGAAAGGTGCCATGTTGTAGCGTACGTCAATAACACAACGGTCTTGACGTTGAATCTTACGTGGGTGTGCTTCCATTGGACCATATACTGCAGCAACTGCAACATTCAAGCCGTGTTTCACCCATGCTGAACCATCAGCAGCAGGAAGATATCCCGCTTCAATTTCTATAGGTCGCATTTCATCAATTTTTCGACCGTCTAAACGAAGGCCATCTTCTCGTAGTAGTTTTACATCACCATATCCGCCCATCAGGCATCACCTCTCTTTGGAGCATTTTTTTCTAATGCAGCTAAATCTGCTGCGAATGAAAGTTTGTGTCCAGATTGACTGGCCAATTTTATTGCTGAGCGAGCCCAAGAAGTACCTTCAGCACTTCCATCAATCCAAACTCTGCCATTATCTCCGACCATTATTCTACAGTCGCAGACATCACGAAGTCTGAGTAAAGTCTCGTTATTATTGCCACGAATTCTTTCCACATGATTTACTGGAATAGTCATTACTGACCCTTCATTTAGACGTCTTAATCCGACACCTTTCATTGTAAGAACTACATTGTGGCACTCATCCACTTCTTGGATTCTTGCCATAACGACATCGCCAATACCCATGTGTTGTCGGGCAGCGCCGAACTCAACTTTCCAAGGTGCTAATGACATTGGAAGGAGTCCTTGGAATGGACCATTAACATTCATGAACCATAGATTATTTCGGACTTCTGCAACGATTGCGATAATTAAATCACCACTACGAGGCATATATGTGGAATTAATTGGGTCCACTGAGACCGTATCATTCAGTTCGCGTACCCAGCCTAAGCGGGTAGCAATAATTTGTTCGTTTTGTGCTAGTGCACCACTTCCTACGCGCTTCCCAGATAACGGCCCGATAGCCATTCCTGGGGTCACGAGGCGCAGCTCGGCGCCGATTTGACCTTGGGACATTTGTTTCTCTCCGACCCGCCGACCCAACAACCCATGATAAAGCAAACCCTTTGCAAGTTGCACAATATTACACTGTGTAGCATTTATTTGTCACTGGAAGTTGCAATAACTGAACCTACATTTCTTTGACTTCAGCATCAGATGAACGTTGCATAACTTGCCCAATTAAATCTCCTTTCATTCCACCGGGGCATTCTATCACACAGGCCCATGAACCGTCTTCTAGCCAGCCTTCTTTCTTCAGGTATGGTCGCAGAATCTGATTGACTTTGCCCATTGTAGAGCCCGAAATTTTGAATGCCAATTTTACAGATTCAAAAGATAGAGGTATCAGTGGTTTTAATTTATCAACAGCATCTTTGACTTGGTCTTCTAAGCGCTTGAACGGGTCAACAGAATATCGGCATTCATCCAGTGCTAGTTCTATTCTTGTTTTTGGATGTGGACTTTTTGTTTTAGGATCTATTGCTTGGGAGTGGATATGATGGATAATTTGCTGGCGCATTTTCTCAACCATTACCTTTCGCTGATTGGTTGTCAATTGTATACTACCCTTTTCGAGGATAATTTGTGTGATTTGAATAATATCTTGTGTGGCAAATGTGTTTTCTATTGCCTCTTCAGTCGGTCTTTCTCCACCTTTTGCATCATGAAAAACTTCATCCATTACAAAAAAATCGTCAATGTTTATTGAATCAGGGTTTTCCTTGAAGTCATCTACAAGTGTTGGGTCAACCAACACCTCGTAACGTTTGCCACCCTTTTCCATTCGCGCTAAAACAGCATCATCCATACTTACCATCGGTTCCCCTCAGTGTGGGATATGCAGACCAAGCACTAAGGCTTAGTGTATGATTCTGAATAGAATTATTCTTCAAGAGGCTTTAGTCTGTCAATTTGTTTGTTGACATCATCTCTATCCAATACTCTGTATCCATCACCATCAATTACGGTAACTTCAACAGCATCTCGGTTCAATTCAGCATCATTGGCATTTCTCAAAGCCTCAAGGCCTAGTTTCATAGCAGCATTTTGAGTTAGATTTTTCTTCCAGTTGTTCTCAAAGAATTCAATCACAGTATTACGTCCAGAGCCAATTGCACCAGCATGATATGATTGGTATGCACCTGAAGGGTCGGTTTCGTAAAGATGGACTCCATTTGCATCTACGCCACCGATCAAAAGAGCGGTACCGAATGGGCGTGAGCCACCGTATTGAGTGAATGATTGTTTGAAGTCACAAATACGCTTTACTAATACATCAACAGGAATTGATGCCGCATATGTAATCCGATTTACTTGTGATTCAACGCGAGCTCTAGCAACAAGTTGTCGTGCATCTGCAACTAATCCAGAGGTTGCTACACCAACATGACCATCAATTTTGAACATTTTTTCAATAGATTCAGGGATAATCAGTCGACTGCTAATTCTCTTGTCACAGACAAGTACAACTCCGTCCTTGAATTTTAATCCTGCAGTTGTTGTTCCTCTTTTTACTGATTCACGCGCATATTCAACTTGAAATAATCTTCCATCAGGGCTGAATGTAGTAATTCCATGGTCATATCCTCTTCCGCTTGGTTGCATATTTGACACCTTATTTTCGTCTTTAGGGCGACACTTTATGATGATGATGGTTCATTTAGATGGACCAACCTCACAAGTGACTCCCGCTGACAAGCCTTTGAAATCCTCACCCCATATCAACCCTCTCAATTATTTTCACCCGTAGGATAAATTGCTGGAGTTGTTTAGCAGGGTCATGCGAGTAGCCGTTCTATCCAGTGGTGGAAAGGATTCATCGGCCGCATATTGGTGGGCAAAATGCAAGGGTTGGGATGTTGCATATTTGGTTACAGTAACCGTTTCAGGCGGCGATTCTCATATGTTTCAAGTTCCTGGAGTTGCTGCGGTTCAATACCAAGCACAGTTGGCAGGAATTCCATGGATAAATGTTCAAACTGAAGGAATTCAGGAAGAAGAGATTGATGATCTTCAAGACGCCTTGAAGGAATTGCATATCGATGGTATAGTAAGTGGAGCATTACGTTCAGATTACCAAAAAAGCCGTTTAGAAAGAATGTGCCATAAATTGGGAATTATTAGTTGGACACCACTGTGGCATCAATCTCCACAACAGCACATGATCGATTTAGTAGACAATGGATTTGGCATCATGATAACTGGTGTAAGCACTGAGGGAATGGATGATTCATGGCTTGGACATACAATTAGTAAACAATCACTTACTAAACTAAAACAATTATCAGAAAAATATAGATTCAATGTAGATGGCGAAGGAGGTGAATATGAGACTCTTGTCTTATTTGGACCTCATATGGATGGTAAATTAGAAGTTGAATATCAATCCCATTGGGACGGAATTAGGGGCCACATTGACCTTTCAAAGATAGATGTGGTAAGCAATTGATCAAAGTATTGCTTCTCTTGCAAGAGCGACCGCTTCATCAACAATTTCACCAGAAACACCAATATGGTTTGCTGGTTCAAACATTGCCTCTAATTCTTCAGCGGAGAACGCTGCAGCAATTGCTGGAGTTCTCGAGCATACATCGATTAACTCTTCCTTATTTTCAACAGCAGTAAAAGATGCTTCGCGCAATATTTCGTGTGCCTCATCTCTTGCAATACCATGTTCAACTAGGTCTATCATCACCTTTTCGGCCATTACTAGCCCTCGCTGAGATTTGATATTCTCCATGCACCTCTCAGCATCGACCCACATTGTTGACATTACTTGGCGAGTTTTTGCCATAACATCTTCACAAAGTGCGGATGCGTGTGATAGAGTGAATCTCTCAGCACTGGAATTGGCCAGGTCTCTCTCATGCCATAACAATGCATTTTCATAAGTTGGAATGATAAATGAACGGACAATTCTTGCTAGACCACTTGCATTTTCCGATTTAATTGGATTCTTTTTATGAGCCATTGTAGAAGAACCGACTTGCTTTTTGACATCAAAACCTTCACCTGCTTCAGCAATTTCTGAGCGTTGAAGATTTCTAATCTCTTGCAATATCTTTTCACAGGTACAAGCGACGTTTGCTAGCCAAGAAACATATTCAATATATCTATCACGGCCAACAACTTGTGTCGTAGCCAATGGAACTCCAAGTCCAAGATGGGTCAAGATAAGTTGTTGAAGTTCTCTTGCATTTACTCCCTGAGCAGCCCCTGTGCCCACTGCACCGAGGAACTTCCCTACTGAAATGCGAGGACTTGCTTCATCAAGTCTAATCAGTTGACGGCGTAATTCGTCAAGCCAAACTGCTGCCTTTAGACCGAATGTAATCGGTACTGCAGCCTGTCCATGAGTGCGGCCGAGCATTACTGTATCTCGCTCTCTTTCAGCGATGTCTGCACAAACTCCAATCAATAAACAGAGTTGTTCTCTAAGCAAAATAATACTATCTCTTAATTGCAATGCAACAGCAGTATCTACAATGTCATTTGAAGTTGCACCTAGATGGATACACCAGCCAGCCTCGCCAGCAGCTTCTGCCATAGCCTTTGTAAGAGCCATAATGTCGTGTCTTGTTTCTGCTTCAATTTCAGAAACTCTTTCTTTGGTGACAGAGGTTGGATTTGCAATTGATTTTACGATATCATAATCAGACTGAGATACACGTCCAAGTTGCATATGTGCCCAAATCAATGCTCTCTCAACCTCTAATTGTCTTTCATGTCGCCCAACCTCAGACCAAATGTGTTTGAAGTCTTGACAACCATATCGATAATCTAGCGGACAGAATGCCATGATGCTGTGGTTTTGCCGCCGCTTCTTCAACCTTGCCTTTGAAATTCATGCGCATTATTAGACAAAAATGGCTATGAACGCAGTACTATGCATCATCTACATTGACTGGACTCATTACCAAACGAATGAGAATAATGGCTAGGCAGGTAGAGAATGAGAATGCAACCCCTACATACACTGAAATGTTGAACCACATCATCCCCACTCCAATTAATGACATATAGGATACGACTTGACAAATTGCTGAAGCCATTTTCAATTTATTGACTCGTTCTATACTCAGTTCACCATCATGTTCAAGTAAAAATGTATAAATTAAGAAGTATATTCCTTGAAATGGTAATGTTGCAGCAATAATTGCCAAGGCTATTTCACGAATAAATTTTGGATCTGTTTCTTGGGCAATGCCCTGAAAAAGCATAAATGCAGTATTTGTTCCAAGAAGAGCAGCCATTATTGTCCAACGCTTATCTTGTGAAGATGTTCGGCTTTCAACATTAACCGAATTGCCATCCATGAACCCTCGCTATTCGTAAAGGGTTTGAGTATTGCCCTAACAATGCGATGAAAAAGTAGGATTTCCAATATTATCAAAAAAAACGAAATAACGAATTATGCCAATAATTTCAATATTGTTCCAGTGACTGTTGCAACCAACAAAAGTAGGATCATCATTGAAACAGGTCCGTATTGGTTTTTGTCATCCAAAGCAGTTCCCCAGAAGCCATGTTTTGTCATAGCTTCTCCGAAGTTTGCGACTTCTTCAAATTCAGGAAGGGGCCTTCGTGGGATGCGTTCTCCCTTTCTGACTTCGTCGCTCATGTTTGTAGGGCAGGGGTTTCAGTTATTGGTATTGCCCCCAATCTTGAATCATATATTCAATATTTTGATGACAAAATAATAGCAAGGCATTAACACCGTAGACCGGAAGGTTGCAACATGGCAAGGTTCTCATTAGGTGATAAGGACCAAGCGATTCATCTTGCAGTTGAAGGGTCTGTTGGTGGTACTTCACTGGGGCTTCATTTGGCAGCTGATGCAATAGAAAACGGAGGACGAGTTATTTGGGCATGCAAAGAAATGCCCAATCCAACGCGTTTTTCACAATTATTTTCTCACCTATCCTTTGTTGAGTCATCTAGGTTTCATGCAATGAATTTGGCAGGAAAAATGGATGTTGCAGTTTCATTAATTATCCAATTGATGAATAGTTTACCATCAGTATCTATGATAATCCTGGATGACTGGTGTGATTCTAGTGGTAGAATCAGCAAAAATGAAACATCCCAAATGGCAAGATTAGTTGAACAAAAGAAGGATGATTGCACAATATTACTAATTTCAAAAGGAAGTATCGATGCCAGTAATAATTCTAGTCAAGCAATAGTCGCAAGGGCCGCAAGTGACATGCAGGAATCTGGCTATATTATTGCCACACTGACAAGAGCAAAAGATGGCCCGTTTAGAACTCTCAAAATAGGCGATAATAGTAGAGACTTAAAACTTGAAGAAGCAGGATTTTCTTGTGATTGATTATTCTTCTTCCCCGAGTAATTTAGCCATCTCTTCAAGGGCTTTATCGTCCGGCTCATCAAATTGTTGAGGGTTTTTTGCTGCTCCGCCTAACATATCATCTCCGGCAATTTTAGGAGCATTTTCACTAAGAATACGTGAACGATTTTCCATTCCTTTACTCAAAATAAATCGCAGCATTAATACAAATACTACCATTGAAAGAATGTAGGCAATATTCTTGGTGGTTTGTTCATCCATAAACATACTCAGAATACCGCTTGATATTGATGCTTTCGCAACCTGATGTCACAAGAAGTATCATTCTTGGTCCCATTTCAGTGGCCGAGACAAATGTCGTCGATGATCTACTGGAGGTTGTACCCAACCTCTATGCGGTGGATTTTGTGGATTATAAATCCAAATATTCTCTTGTAAATTTTTACATGCTGGGCATCGCAACTTGTTGTTTTTACCCTGACTTTTCACCGTTTTTCCACATCTTTCACATGGAGGTCTTCGTTTATTTCTCTCGGAAGCCTCAACCAATTTTAGTTTTTCAAGGTGGATGGCGCCATCTTCTGCAACAAGACCCCTCCCCTTGATTACATCACCAGTTTGGAACCATTGGGCCAAATTTTTGATATCGCCTGATTGAGCAAAAGCCATCCACGTATTTTCCTCAACTGCAATTTCATCTTCAGCATTAGAATCTTCAACTACATTTTGTTGAACAGTAATAATTACATGGCCACGGCTGAGAATTTTTGTTGAGATTACCTTGCCGATATAAATCTCGCCAAGGTGGTCATCACTTGCTTGATTTGTTAGGAAAGCTCTCATGCCAATCGACGGTTGTGTAGCATCTGAATCTAGCAATTTTTTTGCAGCATTATTTGCTGTTTTCTTATCCCTTGCACGGACTCCAAATAATACGGGGCAGTTACCCCTCGGTGCGATTAAACTTCTACCCTTTCGCGAATCTCTTGACATGAATGTACCTTGCCAAGAATCTATCACGCTCAATGTTCTCTCACAAATTTCTCTAGCGCTTGTACAATCATCTCTCCAAGCAATAGTTTCCCATGTGACAGTTTGGGCTGGCCATGAAACTGCAGCTGTTGCGCCAATAATTCCATGACTCCCCCATGCTCGGTCTGCATTAGGAACTTGTTCCATTTCTACATTCTCACTCACTGCCATTCTATAGAATGAATCATCTGGTTGTGTTTCAAACCAAACCATTCCCGGTTCCGTAGGAACTTGTGGTCTATCATTATGGGTTGACTGCTCAACTGCTCCTTCCAATGGCGCAATGTGTTCATTCCACCATTCATCCAGATGTTGCAGTAAAGATTTGGTTGCAATATCCTTTCTTTCTTCATCAACAATAACATTTGCATCATCATCAAGCAATATCAATTCTGCAGCCATTGCCGCATTACCACGAGTTCGTTTTTTTGCAAATGGCCATAGTCTTACTAAGCGTGCTTCAGAGACTGCAATATTAGAAGGTAAACCTTCCAATAACTGATGAAAAACAAGCGTGGTACAGCCTCCAGCAAGTGTATCGGTATCATCTAATCCAATCCATCCCATAATCATCCCACCGGGTTGAAGGTTACTCCCTCATTGCCTTCGTCAATCATCTCGTTTATCTGTCCTGCGATTCCAATGTCTGGATTTGCTCTGAAAATTCTAGCCCCATAGGCCCAAGCAACACCAAGATCACACTTACGGTCACCCAGCATCAAATCAAGGCGATGTGGTGACTCGGTTTTCTCCCCCCACCAGTCAACATTTCTTAACATTGGATTGATTGCAATAATTCCTCTACCGTCAATTAGATTTGAATTATCATAATTTCCGCCTCGAATTATTTCGGAGCCGAGAAATAGCATTCCAGGATATGGTTTACGACATGCACACCTATCTCTTGAACGATGTGGACAGGCGAGAATAACATCAACATGGGCACCTTCGTCTTCATCTAGTAACTGTCTTCTCAATTCATCATTTATTTCATGAAGTGTTTGCTCATTCCATAGACCACGCATTATTGGAGATTGATTTGTCACGATACAAATTTTCCAGCCCTTACGTCGCAAAGTTGCAATAGATTTTCCAGCACCAGGCAACATCTTGACTTCTTCGGGAGAATTGACATATGTTGAGTATCCAACATTCAGCACTCCATCCCTATCTAAAAACGCAATTCCTCCATGGAAATCCACTTCCTTTGGGATTGAGGAATTAGGTGTGATTTGTGCAATAACACCCCGCATACTCTCGCCAAAAGGTTCTGTATCAAGTGTTTTGTTATCTCAGATTGTGTAAGTATTGAAATGCAATGCGATGGAGGTCTGCTCTATGCTGATGAATCCATCCACAGCGACTCTGCTTGGCGTCATCGGTATGGTGTTGTTAGCAATCAGCTGGTTTGGACGCGATAAATCAATGACTCGAATCTCACAAATTGCGTGGATATTTGTCGGTCTCTATTTTTTCAATGATTCATTTAGATACTTAGAACATGACGATATGGTATTGGTGATAATGTCTTCCTTGACTCTGCCAATGGCCTTGGCAATGGCATGGTGGGAAGGGCAAGAAACAAATGAATCAACTCGTAAAGCACAGAACTGGGCTAGAGGTGCAGTAGCATTCGCCGGTGGGCCATATTTACTGATTGCACATATGCCTTGGTTGAATGTACTTGCAATTTGGGTAGTAGCCTCACAATCTGCTTGGCTGCTTAGATTTTCAGGGGGGCAAGATGTCCAATTAGGTGAAACTTGGGTCAATACAGATGCCGGAAAGGTCAATTGGGATGCTTGGGAGGGTAATCGCTGGTTTACCACTGATATGATAGGAGAATATCCAATCCATACTGAATTGATTCTTTCCGATGGTTCAATGATTGGAATCAATTTCGTTCTCGCCTGTACTGCCTTGCAATCACTAGTGGTTTTCATAGGTGCTATTTCTGTATTGGACATTGATTGGAAGAGGCGTGTAAGGGCATTATTCCTAATCGTAGCGACTATTCATATCCTCAATATTTTCCGTAATGCTGGATTAATTTGGATGCATTTAACATATACTACTTGGCAGTTTAATGGTCTTTCAGTATTTGATTTCGGTCATGTATATGCAGCTAGAGCAGTCTCCCTATTGGCGATGTTTTTGATGGCTTTGATCATGTTCGATATTTTACCAGAATTGCATAAACACATCCTTCGAATTCTTAAACCGCTTGGATTATCAAACAACAAATCTAATTCAAAATAGTGTAAAAACACAATAATCCTGTAGTGGAATACATTAATAGGTTTTGCAGGTGACCATAATTTATGGATGCAGTGAAGCGTTTCCCTTCCGCAATGATATTGGCAATTCTACTGTTTTCTAGTATCTCACCATTGTTGTCTCAGTCAAGTGCTGAAAATTCCACAGGAATTGAGATTTTGCACACTGCAATTAATCCAGCAAATAACAATACATATTACCTGTTAAGTGAGGCTTCTTGGACCGATTCTGCGCAAGCAGCACGTGGTTTGGGTGGATTTTTAGTCACTGTAGATGATGCTGAAGAGAACGATTGGCTTTTCGATACATTCGCTGCATTTGATAACCAAACAAGACACTTGTGGATTGGATTATCGGATGACGATGTTGAAGGAGAATTCAACTGGCATGATGGAACTCCATTCTTTTACAGAAGTTGGGGTGAAGGCCAGCCAGGAGAAGGTGGAGATGAGGACTATGTGCATATTACAGGAACTAATATGGGAAATATCCAACCTGGATATTGGAATGATTTAGAAGACGACCCACAGTATTTCCCAGTCTATGGAGTTGTAGAGGTCGGCCCTGGAGCAGATTATGCTCTGCGTTTTGACGGAATAAATGACTATGTTGAGGCAGAAACTGATACCAATTTTGAATTAAATGGATCTTTGACTATTTCCGCTGATGTTTACCCATACACAGCAACCGGCACACAATTTATTACAATGCTTGGAGATTATGGATATGGAATGTATCTGAATAATGGTCATCTTGCATATGCAGATGAATATTCACTTTCCAAGCATCCATCTACTGGTGAAAATATTACTGTACCAACGATGCAGTGGTCTAATGTGGCAGTTACATTAACTGAGGGAGAAGGTGGTTCATTTTTCATCGATGGCCAACTAGTAGGTTCATTTGATGCTTCGCAAAGTAATATTCCAGCGGGTGATTTTGGTTCAAATTCTTGCTTTGAATCTGGTGAAGACTGTGATGAATTCATTATTGGTAAGATGGGTGCTGGATGTGATTGTAATTACTTTGAAGGTTTAATCGACAATGTTAGACTGGATAGAGTGGATTATTCAGGTTCAAGCAATACTACTGATACAAATAATGGAACTGAAAATGGAACGGTAACACAAACACTTTTGCTTCCAGAAATAAATAATGATACAGTTTCAATGTGGAAATTCCCTGAAGGTATTGGAGAATTTACTGTCGACAATGTTGCAAGAAATGGAACAATACATGGAGCCTCATGGGTAATGCCTGATGGGACAATTGTTGCACAAGCAAAGGAATTATTCAACGGACAAACTATCTCTGGCGTCAATGCAGATGCTGGTGACCATTTACTATATTTTGTAACCTTACCAGAATACACGAGGTCTTTTGATATCTCAATGTGGTCTTGGTCCATTAAAGAAGATGGCCAAAACTCAGCCTACACTGTATATTCCGGACATGATTCAGTTCCAAGCGCATGGGATAATTACGCCAAAATCAATGCTGAATGGGGCTATATGTATGAGACTATGTCATGGCCTGAAGAAGGTATTTGGTGGTTTGTTTTAGTGGCAAATGAAGATGTTGAAGATTTGAGTATTTCTCCATATTGGGATGTTGCAGAAGCACCACCCTCATTGGATGAGATGACTCAATTAACAGACGGGATTGCAGTTACAGGCCAATCAATAGAAGGTAATATCTGGCAAGGAGAAGACAATGCTGATAATGGAGTTTTGTATTATTATGTAAATGTCTTAGAACCACTTTCAGATTTGAGAATAAAAACATATGGCGGACGTGGTAATGCAGATTTAGCAATTTCATATGGAGGTCCTCCTGACCCATTTGACCAATTTATGGATTTTGAATTCATGGAATCAGGAAGTAGTGCTGAAGGAAGACAAATAGGGATACCAGATGATGGCTCAACAGGTCAATCTTCTAGCAAAGAAGATTGGTCAATGACTCAAGGAAACGATGAGGAAGTTCATCTGTATAACGTAGATGTAGGGACATATTATGTTATTGCATATACATATTTTAGAACTAATGATTTTACAATTATTGCAGATTTCACTTATCCTCCAGAGAATATTGACTCAGATGATGCGATTGAATTATTCCCTGGTGTCGAGTATGGTCCAATGAGTGGTTATGATGGCCTTGATCAATTCTTCAAAATAGACGTTCCAACGGGAACTGAAAGATTAGAGGTTGATTTGTTTGATGGTGTTGGAGAAGCAGAGTTGTTCATGAGGCATGAAAGTGCACCGACTCCTGCGACATTTGACATCAACTCCAATACACCTGGAGCAGGTGATAAGATCGGCTTTAATGACCCAACACCTGGTGTTTGGTATATCTTATTAGATTCAGAATATGTTTTCAGTGGAGTTAGCATTGTAGCTGATTTCAAGGACAGATATGTTTGGTCATATGATGGAACGCCTATTGAGTTGTTTAACAATGAAGAGATTGCTGGTATTGAAGCACCAGAAGGAGAGGAGTTATTCTTCTTCCTTGAATTAGAATATCCAGGTGAATATTTAGAAATCTCAACTTATGGTGGAGATGGAAGCTTAAATTTTGAAGTTGAAGGACAAACTTACTCTTTTGAATTTGATGAGATTGATATTGATTTTGGCGGTCCTGAAGGACGCCAGGGTGGTAGACCAAATGGCAATGGTGATGGATTAACTTCAGAAGATATTACCATACAATCTAATGGTGAAGGGACTTCACAAAGCATTATGATTTGGAATCCTTCAAATGGCCGCTTTGATATCACATTAACCGCAGTTTCCGATATTAGTGATGTATCTATTATTGCATCATGGGAGGAATCCCAACTACCTCCAATAGATCAAGAGCCAGCTGAACCAGTAGTTGTAGAAACATGTAAGGAAACAGCGGAGATTACTTTCCGAGAAGTAGACACTAATGCAGATGGAGTTATTTCAAGAAATGAACTAAGAGTAATTGATGATATTTCGGGAGAGATTGATTTTGATGATATTGACCTCAATTCAGATAATGAGATAGAATTCGCTGAAGTAGTTCAGGAATTGTGTGCTTGCGATAATGAGTTATACAATAATTTTGAACAATTGGCGGATGATGGTTTTAAAGTCTCAATTGAGGACTTTGGCTCACTAGAATGGTACAATGACAATAATTTCATGATAATGGATGTTAACGATGATGGATTTGTTGACATCGATGAGGTTGAAATTGCAGCATTATTGTGCGAGACCACATTTAGCGCATTTGATAGTGATGGAGATGGAGTTGTTGATGCCGATGACGCATTCCCCGAAGACCCTAATGAGAGCGTCGATAGTGACGGCGATGGTGTAGGTGATAATGCCGACATTGCCCCGAGTATCGCTAATGACTTACTATACGCAACGGGTGGAATGGTCTTATTGGTATTAGCAGGATTGCTTGTATTCTTCCTAAAGGGAGGAATGAGTGGTAGTGGATTAGTAACTGATTCTAGCCAGCACTGGGATGATGAAAGGCACAGTGCAATGCAAGATGAAATGCTGGGAATGAACAACTCATATGACAAAGATATCCCTCTATTAGAGAACAATGTAGCACCTTTCGGTGATCCTATTAATCAAGAAATGCCATACACTCAAACAATGGGAACAGCCGAAGCACCTAATGAGTCACAACCGGCTATCGAAGAGCCGCAATCATCAGTTGCCCAGAACATTGCTGCATCAGAAGCTTCCAATGAATTATTGGGAAATCAACCGCCTCATAAATTAAATGAAATGTCTGATGTACTCAATAACTTGTTTGATTGAGAAAATCACTTTAGGCGTTTTCCGCCAATTCGGATTTCTGTCTTCAGAGGCATTTGCTGTTCCCAAGCAAACTCTTTGACAACTCTCCATCCCTTTTCAGAGCCCTCATAATCCTTGACTTCAATTATTTTGTTTCTCGTATTAGCCTTGAAAGCAGCCACTGGTTCGGCGTTCTTGAATACCAAATATGCAGAACCAAATCCAAACTTTTCTTTCAAAATTCCGGAGAAGTATGGTGCAATCGGGTCGCTTGGAGGCAACACGAAATCACGAATTGGGTTAATTTCAGCAGACTTTTCTAGCAATTCTTTACGTCCCCAGCAAACTTCATGCAAGTCTTCAATGAGGAATCCTTTGATCAGTGTTCCATCCTCTTCAAATGAGTTTAGAACTGCTTTCAATTCTTCTGGTTTGAACGGGGTTCCTGCCAGCCGCAATAATTGCTTGAGAGTTATTACAGGGAATTCAGCGACTAGTTTTCGTAAATATTCTCTGCGAAGTTCAACTCTGTCAACATCATCCCTCTGTGTGACAGTCCTATATCCGCCTCTGAAATCTTGTACAATATGACCTGACTTTACCAGAGGTTGTAGAAGTTTCCTAAATTGAGATTGAGTCAATGCGTGCCTTTCTTTGAATATTTTAGGGTCTGAATTGGTCGAAAAGAATTCCATGATATCCCATAATTCTTCATCTGGAGGTAGTCCTCTGATAGTCAATAGGTCTCTGAAGTGTTCATATGTAGCCCAAACTTGGTGACCACGCATATTGATCCCCTGATGCAATCGGTGAGCACTGGCCATGCTCTTTAGGTCAACACGGTATACAGAAGCCCTGCCTCTTAATGCGAAATCATCCCTTACTTCTGGAACATTTCTTAGTGCTGTAATTTCATTTTCCAATCTTGAATCTTGATGCAAATTGTGCTGATGGAATAGAATTTTTTCTGCGATTTGTCTTGGTTGAGGGTCAACAATTCCTCCTCGAATCATTCTCTCGCCAGCAATCTTGAAACCGATAGCTTCCAATGATTTTCTTGTATTGTCATCTATGGATGATATTGGCTCGCTATTGAAATTTGATAACACTGCAACATCTACCAATTGGTCTGAATGATTATCTAGCAAGATTTTGAAAGCCTCACAAAACTCATCCAAGTAGGCGGTTGGGACATGCAAATCTTTGATCTCAAGGTAATCATTTACTTTGAACATCAAAACCTTACCAACCGGGTCAACACCCTTGAAAACCGGTAGATACCAACCACGCTCAAGTACGCTACGTACCTCCCATATGAATCTTGAAACATATGGGTCGGATTGAGTTAGAATGCGCATTGATCTATCTTCTCTTCTTGGGCGTTTTAGCAACTGAACTTCATCTGGCATACAGTAGAATGCTTCAGGGTCTGGAACCAATGCCATTACTTTGGAGATGCGGCCTGATTTTTCTAAATTCATCAATGCAACAGTCAAATCCTCATATGAGCGTGTGACATAGAAGCGTAATGTATTCGCCTTTACTGGCCCCATTCTACCAATAACATCAACCAAGGAATCCTCGAAATCCATTGCTTCATACACATCATGCACGCGGTGGAATAGAGATAATCTTCTACGCCTTCCAATAACATCTTCAAACTGCTTTACTAACATCATTTGGCGCTCAAGATTGGAGATTGCATTTTTCAAATCTCTATGCAATGATTTGAATTCGTCACCTTTTGGATAATTTTCTAATAGTTCAATTCTGGTGAGATTTTCATCAGCACTAATTTTGGTAAGAATCTCTTCTTCCATTGGCCCAATCCATGGCTCGGGTTTCAAACCGAGAAGCATTGGAATTGTTTTCTTTGTAGTGTATCCAATACGGTTGTGAAGTAATCTTCCCATAATCACATCAGAATCAAGTTGTACATCTTTCCAATCTTTGAAATTAAAATCCTTTACTCGATACAATAATTCTTGCTGCTTTTGGAATATTACGTGTGAATTAAATGCATCAAAACAATTTTCATATTGTTTGAATGATTTTTCTAATACCATGTTTTGGACCCAACGATATTCAACAACATCTTCCGAACCACCGGTCAATCTGTGCTCATCAACCTTGAGAATGTATTCTGCATCATCTGTTTGGCGATAGAATCCAACAGAGATAACATTGCGTGACTCTAGTTCATGGATAATCCGCTCTACCATATCTCTTGGGAAAGGTAAGCGAGCATCCATTTCATCTCCAGTTTGTGGCCCTTCTGAACCAAGCATTTCTATGATTTTGACCCTTAATGCTTCATGCGGGTCACTCAATTGCCTTTCTTCCCATTCAACCGGCGTGCGTCCATCAAACTTGGTTGCAACTTTGTAAGTGATGCCGCGTGTGTGTAACTCTCGTAAATCATCAGCTTCCTTTCCACCATTGGTGGACAAGCAACCGAGAGTACCATGAATCTCAGCCATATATGGGCTGAACCACTTTCCATCAATCTCACAACCGGTACCATCTATTTTTGTTATTTCACCGGACTGTGCTAATTTTCCGACCCAATCACGGATAACATCAAGATCAATGTTCTGTAGTTTTTCTTTATACAATGGGTTCTTGAATTCCCTGTCTAGACCCCCTCCATGACTCATCAAATTGAACAATTCAGTAGAATTAGTTGGAATTGGTGCCTTGTCAAGGTAGTATTTATTCAACTGTTCACTAGAAAGTTCAGTTGCAAGGGACCTAGTTCCTAGCAAGCGGCGTAGAATTTCTGGGTCAATATCCTTAACCAAGAAAGCGCGAGTTTTCATTGCCATCAAGTCTTCAAATGCTGACATGAATAAGGACATACCCAATCGTGAAGGAACAGTGACCTTATTGTGGACAATACGAGCATCACCAGTTACACAAAGTTGCAAAAATTGATTTAGACTTGTGATGTCAATATCACCAAACATAATTTCATTCTTTGCTTCTCGCATCAATAGGCTGTCATCCATTGTTCTATGCTTCTTTAGCAACGCTTCCGCCTTCTGTTGGAATTGTTGAGGACTTACTTCTTCGGCACCGATTCTACGAGGAATGATCATTGAACGTCCTGCGACTTCTCTAAATCTCTTAGTAAATATTTGAGTATTAACGACATATCTTTCAATAACTTCTACGTGATTATTAGAGCGGAAAGCTTCGTACATTGAACCAGGGTCAACCTCTCTTGATGTTTTTAGAAGTAATCCATTTTCGTCATATGATAATTCTAGAACTGCGATACCATGAGATTCTGCTAATCCGGCCATAAAGTACCCCAGAGCAGTATTGAAACCACGCCCTCTACAAGTGGTAATCATATAGGTCGGTTGACCACCTGAAATTACTTGTTCGACAAGTATTTTATTTGGGTCAGGTACTTGGAATGAATCTATAGAATGCTCTTCTAAGTGACGGGCTATTGCATTTGCAACATCCGAACTTAGCCCATATGCATCTTGAAGTAATACTCTTGGGTCCTGTTCTCGGCGTAGTGCTACTGAACAGTGACCGATTAAATCGAGTAGGGAATTTGATAATTCTCTTGAGCGAGATCTTGCTTCACCTGACCAAGAAGGTACAGTCGGGCGATATCCTGTTACAGATTGAACATTCACTCTAGTGCCTTGAATATTCGTCACTCGGTATGTTGAACCACCGAGTAATATTACATCTCCACCCCTTAAATTGGAAACGAATGAGCCCGATAACTGGCCTAATATTGAACCTTCAGCATTGAACACTAGGAATGAATTATCCATTGCAATGGTTCCAATATTGGTATAATATATCATCCGAGAATATCCTCTCTTTCCATATACGTTATCTTCCCAATCAACCCATACTCTTCGCTCTTCTTCTAACATATCAAGAACATCAATGAAATCATCATAAGGAAAGTTTCTGTAAGACCAAGCATTTGTAATAATTTCAAATGCTTCATCGATATCAATCTCATTGATGATTACTAATCCAATCATAAATTGAGCAACGACGTCTAAACAATTTTGCGGGAAATCAAGTAGGTCCATATCCCCTGTTTGTATTGCTGCTTGTAGAGCTGCTAATTCAAGCAAATCATCTACGCTTGAAGGTAGGAATCTTGCTCTTGGAATACCACCAACGTGGTGTCCGGCACGTCCAATTCTCTGTAGTGCAGTTGAGATATCACCCGGACTTCCAATTTGCAATACCAAATCCACGGAACCAATATCTATTCCCATTTCAAGAGATGAAGAAGTAACAACGGCACGAAGATGCCCATGTTTCAGTGACTTTTCCACATCCAATCTAATTTACTTATCCATTGAAACGTGATGACGTGCAACTAATTCACCAAAATGAGGGCGTAACCTTAGAACAATATTTTCAGTCATTTTTCTTGTATTGGCAAAAACTAGTGTAGTTGTATGGGACGAAATCAAATCTGCGATTGCTTCAATATTCTTGTCAAGTATTTTCATCACTGAAAGGTCGCTAAACTTCGGGTCGGTGATTAGAATGTCCAAATCTAATTCTCTGGCTCCTGAAATCTTTGCAATATTGACTTTTGTACCAGGTCCATCTTCGTCTCCACCGCTGGAGACAAGATATTCAGCAACAGTCTCAAGTGGTTCCATTGTTGCGGAAATACCAATTCTTTGCACAGGAATTGTCAGCAATGTATCAAGATATGACAAAGTTAAGGCGAGATGAACTCCTCTTTTTGATGGAACTAGTGAATGCAATTCGTCAATTATCATAAATTCAACAGCATTTACTATTGGTTGGAATCTTGGAGATGTAATTGCTATTGCCAATGATTCTGGAGTGGTAATCAGTATGTGGGGCGGATTTCTCAGCATTTTTTGGCGCTCATTTTGAGGGGTGTCACCAGTTCTTAATCCAACCTTAATTTCTTGGGCTCTATCTGGTAGATAATTATCAGATATTTCTTTTAGTGGGCCAATTAAATTTCTTTGGATATCATTTGCAAGCGCCTTGATTGGAGAAATATATACACAGTGAACTTTTTTCTCTAATTTTCCATCGAGTTCATATCTTACTAAGTTATCAATTACAGTCAGGAAAGCAGTCAAGGTTTTTCCAGAACCAGTTGGTGAGCACAGTAAGAGATGTTCCTTATCCATAATGGCAGGAATCGCTAGTTTTTGAGGCCTAGTAAAGTCATCAAATTTGTCCTTAAACCAGTTGCGAACAGGCGGACATAATTTCTCCATCAATTCCTCTGTTTCTAGAGGATTCTCAAGATAGTGTATGTCAGCCATTTTTTTTCGCCTACCCGATGAGGCCAATTCGGGTGTGCGGAGTGTATCAATGCTTCGCTTAATATCAATCACAAATCGGGAGCAAATAGGCCAATTTCAAAAATAATAATCAAAATATTTCCAACAAAAGTGAGAAATTGACTGATTACTGAGCCTTATTCTGATTATGCAACTCCCAGGCCACCCTTTTTCCAACGATTTACTGGCTCAGTTTGTTGTGGTTCTGTAGGATTCATCAAAATAGACTGTATTGCATTTTGTGGAATTTTTATTTCGTACAGCGCATCGGTTGGACATGAACCAATACAGGATAAACAGCCAACGCAATTATTTTCAACGACTATCACAGGTCTCTTAGCATGCTTTCTTTGTATAGGGTTTTCAGCTAGTGGCAATAAAGCCTCAAAAGGACAATGAGGTATACACAAATCGCAACCCGTGCAACTTTCCTCAGCGATCGCTACCATTGACTGGCCCATGATTGCAACCACTATTGTCTATTTCAAAAACAATACCCATAATGGCAACAAACAATTATGTCCTAAACCACATATTTCTTTGCTAATGTTAGGTGAGGTTCAAAGGCTGAATACATTAGCGCTCAATTGGTGAAAACCATGTCCGATGCTGAGGAAGGTCGTCTAGAACGCCTAACTGGGATGCTGAAGCGTCGTGGAATCATATTGCCTGCGTTTGAAATACACGGTGGTGCAAAGGGATTGTATGATTTCGGTCCTGTAGGTGGCCGACTGAGAAATAAAGTCAATCAGGCGTGGCTAAATCATTGGATTTCATTAGGAAATATTGTAGAAATTTCTTGCCCTACCGTCACTCCATATGCCGTACTAGAAGCAAGTGGTCACGTTGGTGAGTTTTCTGATTTCTTAACCGATTGTAATTCATGTGAAGAAGCGAGCAGAGCAGATACAATGCTTGAATCACATCATCCAAATCCTGATTCATTGTCCAAATCGGATTTACAACAATTGCTCAACAGAATTAATCCGCAATGCCCTGCATGTGGTGCTAGTGATTGGAGTCCAATAGTTGCTCAAAATTTAATGTTCAACACTACAATTGGAGCCGGCAATTCAGGGAGACCTGGTTTTCTTCGTCCCGAGACTGCTCAAGGAATGTTCACATCATTTCCTGCACTATACAGGCATAATCGTGAGAGATTACCATTCGGTGCGGTTCAGGTTGGAAAAGGATACCGTAATGAAATAAGTCCGCGCCAAGGAATGATTAGACTTCGTGAATTCAATATGGCGGAATTAGAATATTTCATCGATCCAGAAATTGAACCTGAACATGATTTTTCCGATTGGTCATCGATTGAGATGAATTTAATTTCGGAAAGTGATGGTCAAGTAAGCATGACGATTAACGATGCAATCGGAAAAAATGTAGTACGCCACGCTACTGTTGGTTTTTTTATGGCCAAAACTTTTGATTTTCTCACCAACATTGGAATTGATAGTTCAAAATTAAGATTTAGACAGCACGAAAGTGATGAAATGGCTCATTATGCAAGTGATTGTTGGGATGTGGAAATACTTGGCTCATATGGTTGGGTTGAGTGTGTAGGTATTGCTCATAGAGGTTGTTATGATTTGGAATCGCATGAGAAAGCAACTGGAAAAACATTACGTGCAAGAAGAGAATTTGCTCAACCAAAGATTGTTGAAATTGATGGTTGGACCACAAATGGTGCAACTGCTGGACCTGCATTTAGGGCACTTGCTGGTGCGGTAAAAAATGCCGTGGAACAATTACCATCATCATGCCAATTCCCTACACAAGTATCGCTGGAAAACGGCGAGTCAGTAACTGTTGACATGGAGCATGTAAAGCGTGTTCAAAGGACTGAATCTATTTCAGGAGAATGGTATATCCCTCATGTTGTAGAACCTGCATTTGGAATTGACAGAATCATTTGGCACCTTCTAGACCACGCATATCATGAATCTGCGAAGGGCGGAGATGAATATGTCACCCTCAAATTAAGTAAAACAGTAGCACCTGTTGATTACTGTGTTTTCCCTCTATTCGAAAAAGACGGAATGGGTCAACTAGCAAAAGAGATTCACAAATCTCTATGCTCTAAATCTGCAATAGTTTCAATCTATGATGCAAGTGGTTCTATCGGGAGAAGATATGCAAGAGCTGATGAAATAGGGGTCCCTATTTGTATTACAGTGGACCACCAATCTCTCCAAGATAATACCGTCACATTGAGAGATAGGGATAGTGGTCAACAATCACGAGTTCTTATCTCTGAATTGTGAATGTTGAATAACCATCGCCTTTGACTGTAACTTATGGGTGGCGTCAGTGATTGGACAGAACGTCACCGACCGGTCTCAGAGTTACAATTAGAGGGCAATGAAGTTCAAAGAAGACAAATCCGTAAGTGGCTGGATGAATGGCAAGCAGGGACTCCTAACAAAAAAGCGCTGCTGCTTGTAGGGCCGCCAGGTGTTGGAAAAACAAGTGTAGCAAGGGCTATTGCTGCCGATATGGGTTGGAGTGTAATTGAATTAAATGCTTCCGACGCAAGAAATGCTGCAGCAATACGTAAGGCGGCAACACATGGCTCAACACATCGTTCATTATTTCACAATCCCAATGAAAAAGCACAACGAACTCTGATCTTATTAGATGAAGTTGACCATCTTTCTGGTGGATTAAGAGAGGTTAGCCAAGAACGATTACAGAAAGCGATGATGGGTGAAGAAGTAGCCGGTAAAGCAATCACTTTCAGTGGTGACTCAGGCGGTAAGGCTGAACTACTGCGTCTACTTGATTCCACCCAACAACCAGTAATCATGGCCTGTAATGATGAAATGGGTCTTTGGGGCAAAGGCTCATCGTGGCGAAGCACAAAGGATAGGTTTTCAAGACATTTACAAAAAATAAATTTTGTTAGAGCCAGTGATGAAGCACTTAGGAGAATCGCTAGAAGAGTTCTGCGTGCAGAAAATATTGAATTTGAAGATGCAGCAATTGAAGAATTAGTCAAATCAAATCCTGGCGATTTACGAGCATTAGTACGTGATTTACAAGTGGTCTGTGTGAACAAAGAATTAACGTTGACGAAAGAGAATGTGAATTTGCTAATTGAAGCAGGACAGAGAGATATTTCGATTGAAGTATTTCCGGGACTTGACAATCTGTATAGGAGTAAAACTGCAGAAGAGGCTTCAACAATCTCCCGTTCTATAGATAAGTCTCCAAATGATTTGATGAATTGGGTTCACTGGAATAATGCTTCCTTATTTACAGATAACAACGGAGTAATTAGAGGTGCACGTTCATTATCACAAGCAAATAAGATGTTCTATGGTAGATTTCTAAATACTGCGCATCGCTCTTCATATTGGTGCTCCAACCTAAGTGCATTATCTGCAAGTGTTGCCAACCCCGAACCTTTGGTTGGGAGAATTTTCGCATCTTATCCAAATTATCTACGACGGGGCGGTTCATACACTAGACCTACTATTATCGACCGATTGTCTAGCACATGTGGAATAAATAAATCAACTGTGAGGGAGGAAATGCTTCCAATATTATCTGTCTTAATGGATTCAGAAGAAAAAATTGGAGATGCTACTGATTTCACCATATCTTTGAGTCTTGGATTTACAGCCGAAGAACACGTATCCTTAGCAGGTCTTCCGCTTTCTCGTGCGAGTACAAAGAAACTTATCTCGCAATATAATGAGAGTCATAGTCTTCTTCTTGCAAAGAGTGAAGAAATACAGCCTCTGCCTCAAATTGAAAAAGAGCCAGTGCAACAAGAGGAAGTTAAAGAAGTAATTAAGGAAAAAGATCCGGGTCAAACAAAACTATTCTGAATTCTGTTCTTTTTCTTTAGTCGGTATCATTCTTCTCCATAAAGCAACTGCAGACCTTTCAGTAAGTACTTTTTCTTCTTTCTTCCAAGTCCTTGGATGCAATAATATAACAGCTGTTAGTAATTCTAATCGGCCAAACCACATCAGTATTGATGTGATAACCAAAGCTCCAGAATTCATTCCCGACCAAGTATTACTCGGGCCGAACTCTCCAAGTGCAGGTCCTGTATTTCCTAGTGATGATGCAACAATTGAAACAATACTTTCAAATGAATGTTCAGGCATAATAATTGCAAGAATCAATGTTGAGATACCGAACAGTCCAATCCATACGAAGAGCATTCCAACAATCAATCCTAACTGCTGTCTTTCGACAACTTCACCATTCATTCTAATTCTATCAACACGCCTTGGTTGAGCGATTCTGACCAATTCTCTCATCGCTACTTTGAATGCAAGTGTAACTCTTAACATTTTCAACCCACCGCCAGTGGAACCAGCACTGGCACCGATTATCATTAGCATGAAAATAACTACATGCGTTGCAACAGGCCATGGAATATAATCTGCAGAACCATAACCTGTTGATGTCGCTATTGAAACGACTTGGAATAAACTGTCTCTAAAGGCTTCAGAAGAGCTATAATCTCCTGACATCAGTAATGCGATGAAAACAACAACCAATGCAATTAGAATGTAAAACACATAATAGCGCAATTCCTCATCACGTAATGCTTTCTTGAATTGGCCGTCCCTAAACATCCAAAGTAGGGTGAAATTGACACCCGCTAGGAACATAAATAATATTATGATCAATTCAACTGCAACAGAATCAAAATGACCAATACTGGCATCATATGTTGAAAAACCGCCCGTTGGTAATGTTGTCAAGGCATGATTAACAGCATCAAAATATGACATTTGACCAATAAACTTCAACATCAAAAATTCAATTATTGTTAGAACTACATATAATCCCCATAAAGCAAGTGCTGTTTGTTTGATTTTTGGTCTGAGACGTGATAGTGAAGTACCAGTTAATTCCGCTCTTGCAAGAGCCATTCCGCCACCCATTACGCGACTTAAAAGCATCATTCCGAGCATAATAATTCCCATTCCACCAAACCACTGAATCATTGAACGCCAAAGCAATAGGCCACGTGGCTGCGAATTTATACAGTCCATCGGTCCAGGTACACAGTTAGGACTCATATTGTGTGAAATGACTGTTGCACCAGTAGTGGTAAATCCTGACATTGATTCAAACCAAGAATTTATTCCACCGCGAGCGATGTCAATGAGAGCTGCACCTTCGGTAAATGGCCCAACGAACATTCCACCAAACCAGAATGGTAAACAACCAATGAATACAGCCAGAGGCCATACAAGAGCAACTGCAGCAAAAGCCTCCTTATCGCGTAATCTTTCACTTGTATTAGTACGAGTCCATAATGTTAGCATTGTTATTCCAAGTATAAGAGAAATAATACTTGGTACCGCAAAAGAGATCAATGCTAACTCGATTGAATCCAAAAAAGCAGTTGCGATACCTGATGCAGCAAGAGGGAGAGATAACGCAATCAACGTCCACCCCAAAATCATGCTCAAAACATCAGTTCGCATTGTAATCACACCTTGAAACGTCTTTCCAATTCCGCAACTCTATCAGGACTACAGAACACGGTTAATCTATCGCCCTCAATAATTATCTTATTAGGTGAAGGTCTCATATTTTCCCACTTATTTACGTCCACTTGTCTTTGAACGAAAGCAATCCTCATCCATTCTGGGAAATTGGCTTCAGCGATTTTCATTCCACAGAACTTTGCTGATTCCTTTACCGGCAATGAAATTCCAATTACTTCAGGAATCGTGGACAATAATGCATAAGCTCCTGTAGTCTTAGTATGAATTAATGCTAATAAATTGTCCACAGCAACTCTCTTTCTATCGACTGCAAATGAAATACCCATACGTTGAGTAACCTTGACCAAATCAGCATCGTAAAGCATCAAACCAGTTCTTTGAATGCCCATGTCACTTGCCAATAGCGCTGCTGCGATACACGCGTGGTCATCTTCTAAAGCAGCAATCGCAATATCGTGCTCAGAAATACCAATTTCTTTCAGCATTTCTCTGTCCAAATGATCACCATGAATCACTTCAATATTCGGATTTGCTCCAGTTGCAGTACCAGAAAAATCATTGGCTTTTTGTAAATCTCTTTCAATAATTGTCACAGATGCTCCAGTGGAAAGCCACTTGTCGGCCACTCGTTGACCAATTTTATTGGCGCCAATGATTGCTACTTTAGGTGCTGCAGGGAAATTCTTAGTTTGGTGGCCAAAAATTTTCAAAATGTGATTGAAACTTGAAATTCCAGTCGTCGCTACGGCTATTTTATCATTTGGAACTAGAACAAATTCGCCATCGGGAACGATACTTTTCTCACCTTCTCGCTTAACCCCAATAATCAATGGCAAATTCCCATCAATATTATCAGCAGCCTCTTTCAAACTCAAAAATATCACATCCTTTGCCTCATTTGTAACATCTAATTCAACGACGAAAGCATCA
>ERZ1047821.574-NODE-574-length-26742-cov-5.261963_pt1 | contig 26742 bp, 31 predicted proteins | sample MGYA00383096_ERZ1047821 | MGnify/ENA primary metagenome ERZ1047821 (study PRJEB29581, sample SAMEA5548366) | metagenome | biome: marine; feature: coastal; material: water | depth 25 m | study: Short-term variability in the microbial, nano- and picoplankton... | reverse complement strand
AGATCTCGCTGTTATAATGCTATTCTTATATCATTAAATACACTGGTACTTCAGCAATGGAATTTAATCAACAAGATAATAATCAAAATAGCGTTGTTTCCATAGAAAATAGTATGGTGACTTTATCGCATACAACGCTTAGTACGCCTTGCTTTATCTCACCTAAATACCACACACAAACCCCTAATCTAACATTAGAGCAACTAGATAAAATGGTATTATTTCCACTCAGTTCAAAAGACGATATTGATCTTTTGATTATTGGCACTGGCAAACATAGTCAGTTTTTAACGCCGCAGCAGCAAATCGCACTGCAGCAAATGAATATTGGGGTTGAGAGTATGCCCAGCGAATCGGCTTGCCGCAGTTTTAACTTGCTGTTGTCTGATGCAAGGTTGGTTGGCTTATTGCTATTATGAAGCGCATCGATCAAATTCGCCATTATTGGCATTACTTTAAAATGGACACACCGTTGTTTCTGATATTGATGAGCACCAGTTTGTTTGGTTTGCTGATGTTGTATAGTGCTTCTGAATCATTGGATTTAATCTTCAAACAAACAGTGCATTTTGCTATTGCCGTTAGTGTGATGTTGGTGGTTGCACAAATGCCGCCTTATTTATTAAGACGCTATTCTCCTTTTTTAATGTTGTTTGGTATTCTTTTGCTGGTGCTGGTATTGTTGTTTGGCTCTAGCAGTGGTGGCGCGCAACGCTGGTTGGATTTAGGCTTTATGCGTTTTCAGCCCTCAGAATTAATGAAAATTATCGTACCTATTGCAATTGCCTCAATCCTGAGTGAAAAAACTTTACCACCAAAAATCATACCTGTGCTTGGCTCGGTTGCCGCAATTGCTGCAACGGTTTTACTGATTGCCAAACAGCCTGATTTGGGCACTTCATTACTGATTGGTACCAGTGGCTTATATGTTTTGTTTTTTTCAGGGTTTAATATTCGAATTATTAAATACAATAAGTGGCTTAATTTGGGCGTGATTTTTGGCGCTATCGCTGGCGGTGCTTATATTGCTTGGAATTACTTGCTAATCGCTTACCAAAAAAAACGCATTTTAACCATGATTGACCCAAGCTCAGATCCATTGGGTGCGGGGTATCATATTTTGCAATCTAAAATTGCCATTGGTTCTGGTGGCTTGTTAGGCAAAGGTATTGAGCAAGGTTCGCAATCTCAGTTAAATTTTTTACCCGAGCATACGACTGATTTTATTTTTGCAGTGATTGCGGAGGAGTTAGGTTTTTTAGGCGTGTTGTTGTTGTTGTTTTTTTATGGCTTAATTATTTGGCGTTGTTTTCTTATTTCTGTTGAATCGGAAGATACTTTTTCTAAATTGCTAGGGGCAAGTTTAACGCTTATTTTCTTTACTTATGTTTTTGTTAATATTGGCATGGTCTCAGGCTTGTTGCCTGTCGTCGGTGTGCCTTTACCGCTAGTGAGTTATGGTGGCTCATCCTTGATTACGCTGTTTGTGAGTTTCGGCATTATTATGTCAATTCGCAAACATAAAACACCCAGTTATCTTTCTAAATTTTAGTTAACAATGCGCTTAGGATTGTTATTATTTTTTGTTGTTTTTTCTTTGCAGACATCTGCCAAAATAGTCCCTGCAACCCATTTTAAAAGCACGCAAAACTTTATCAATAAGATGGTAAAAAAGCATAACTTTGATAAAGGTGAATTAACCACTATCTTTCGCAGTATTAAATTTAAAATTGCCGATAAGCCGATTAAAAAGAAAGCCAAAAAAACCAAACGTGTTAAAAAGCCGCCCATGCCATGGGACAAATACAAAAGTCTGTTTATTACTGAAAATCGTATTAAAGATGGCGTTAAGTTTTGGCAAGATAATTTACAAGCCTTAGAGCGTGCTGAGCGCATCTATAATGTGCCAGCTGAGATTATTGTTGCCATTTTAGGCATAGAGACCAATTATGGACGCCCAAAAGGCACACACCCAACCATGGAAACACTGACAAAGCGTGCCTTTGGAAACTATCGACGACGTGCTTTTTACAAAAAAGAATTGGAACATTTTTTGCTTATGGTGCGAGAAAATTCTATCGCACCTTTGTCTGTTAGTGGCTCGTATGCGGGTGCAATGGGCTTCCCGCAATTTATTTCCAGTTCATATCGACACTATGCAACCGATTTTAACAAGGATGGAAAGGTTGACTTATTTTCTGATCCTGTTGATGCAATTGGTTCAATTGCCAATTATTTTGACAAACATCAATGGCATGACTTTGGTGAAATTGCCCGCCCTGTTTCACTCGACAACAAGCATTTAAAATACGCCAAACGCGCCAACTCTAAACCACGAAAAAATGCCAAGCATTGGCGCAACTTAGGCTTGGATATAGACACAGATATTGACGATAAAACCAAATTGGCTTTTATTCGTCTGCCACAAAAAATAAATGACGACACTTGGCTCACTTTTTGGAATTTTTATGTGCTAACCCGTTATAATCACGATAATAGATATGCAATGGCGGCTTATCAATTATCAGCAAAATTAAGACAACTATACGACTTAAACACTACCTATGAACAAAACACTTATTAAAATTACAATGATTGCGTTAAGCATATTCTCACTTAATGCTCAGGCAGCAATTTTCATCACCCCTAAAGCACCCTCTATTAATGCAGCAGCTTACATTGTGATGGACCACAACTCAGGAGCAATTATTGCCTCAAACCAAGCGGATGAAAGACGTGCGCCAGCCAGTTTGACCAAGCTGATGACTGCCTATGTGGTTTTTCAACTGATTAAAGACAACAGAATCAGTTTGAAAGATGACGTCAAAATTAGCAAAAAAGCTTGGAAAACAGGCGGTTCAAAAAGTTTTGTTGAAGTGGGTAAAACCATCAAACTTGAAACGCTACTCAAAGGCATGATTATCCAATCTGGCAACGATTCAGCAGTCGCTTTAGCAGAGCATATCGCTGGCACTGAAGGCACTTTTGCAACTTATATGAACGAATACGCCAAAGAATTGGGGCTGGAGAATACACGTTTTGAAAATGCCTCTGGATTGCCAGATGAAAATCAATATACAACTGCAAGAGACATAGCCACACTCTCTTCAGCAACGATTCGAGACTTTCCAAAATTTTACCAATGGTATTCAGAAAAAGAATTCACCTACCACGGCATTAAACAATACAATCGTAATAAATTATTGTGGAGTGACCGTACAGTCGATGGGCTGAAAACAGGCTTCACCAAAAAAGCGGGCTACAATCTTGTTGCCAGCGCTAAGCGTGTTGGTATGCGTTTGATTTCTGTGGTGCTTGGCTCAACAAGCCCACAAGACAGGTCTGCTCAAACACAAACGGTTCTAGATTATGGTTTTCGTTTTTTCGAAACCACGCAAATTGATAAGATTGATAAAAAAATACCCATTTCCGCCTCAACCAAAGCGCAAATTTCAGTGGGCTTTAAACAGCCACAAATAATTACTCTGCCACGTGGACAATACAAATTATCTCAACAAGCCATTGAGTTAAACGCTGGTTTCAAAGCACCGGTTAACAAAGGTGATAATGTTGGTCACTTAATCATTCAGTTAAAGGGCGAGTCACTTACAAGGTTGCCTATTGTGGCACTTGAAGATGCACCTGAAGCAGGTTTCTTTTCACGATTGTTAGAGAAAATCGGACTGTAAAGTTAAGGCAGCATCTCTAATGGTTTATCTTAACGGTGCGTTTATTGCAAAAAATAAGGCCTCTATTCCAGTGATGGATAGAGGTTTTTTGTTTGGCGATGGCGTCTACGAAGTTATTCCAGTCTATCAGGGGCGATTGTTTCGCCCAGAGGCACACTTAAAACGCCTACAAAAAAGTTTGGACGCCATTCAAATATCCAATCCCTATACAAACATCAAATGGTTGGAAATTCTGCTGCAACTTTTAAGTTATGCCCAAACGCAAGACCAATCAATTTACCTGCAAATAACACGGGGTGCTGACAGTCAAAGAAAACACAGTTTTAAAGCCTTAACCCCCACTGTTTATATTGAGTCAAACCCACTGGTAAGCAAAGATAAAAACACCTTAGAGCAAGGCTTTAGCGCCATTACACGTCCCGATATTCGCTGGTCTAGATGCGATATTAAAGCCACTTCACTTTTAGCAAACACACTCTATGTTCAAAGTGCACAAGAAGCACAAGTAGAAGAAGTGATATTGCATCGTGATAATATTGTTACCGAAGGTGCGACTTCAAATGTTTTTATAGTTAAAGATGATGCGCTCTACACCCACCCTGCCAATCACTACATTCTCTCAGGTATTACTCGTGATTTAGCGATAGAAAGTGCTGTTGCCTGTGGTTTAACACTCAAAGAATCAAGCTTTAATGTGGCGCAATTGTTAGTGGCTGATGAAGTGTGGATTTCCAGTTCTACACGTGAGATTATGCCTATTATCCAAATAGACAATCAGCGCATCAACCATGCTCAAGTTGGTCGCTATTGGGAATGCGTCTATACGCATTACCAAACATTAAAACAACTTAGTAATGGTTGATCAACGACTCAATTTACTCGGCAATTGGTTGACGCATTTATTTGCTGATACTCACTACAAGATTAGTAGCGCTCATGATGATGCAAGCTTTCGTCGATATTTCAGAATCGAGCGTAGTGATAACAGCTATATCGCCATGGATGCGCCACCAGAAAAAGAAAACAGCGATGCCTTTGTCAAAATTGCCACGTTATTAAGAGCAAACAATCTGCACGCACCAAGAATTATTGAGGCTGATTTAGCGCAAGGGTTTCTGCTGTTGGAAGATTTAGGAAACACGACTTTTTTACAAGCACTTGAGAAAAATACGCGCCTCACTCTGTATAAAAAAGCCATTGATGAACTCATTAAAATGCAAGCAATGGATTGCGAAAACAAAGGTTTACCTTTGTATGATGAACACTTACTCAAACAAGAAATGCAACTGTTGACCGACTGGTATTTGCCAAAAGACATCAGTCAAAATCACACGCAACAACTCGATCACATCTTTCACACTTTAAGCGACAATGCACTTAACACACCGCAAGTTTTTGTGCACCGTGACTATCATTCACGCAACTTAATGCTGGTTGAAAATGAACTGGCTATTATTGATTTTCAAGACGCTGTTATGGGCTCGTGCACTTACGATTTATGCTCCTTGTTAAAAGACGCTTACCTTGAACTTTCAGCAGACGAAATTCAAACACTGCTAAACTACTACTATACAAAAGCGAATATTGACATTGAGTTTGCGCAATTCGAAACTCAGTTTGAACTCATGGGATTACAACGACACTTAAAAATCTTAGGTATTTTCACACGCCTATCAGTGCGTGACGGTAAACACCAATACCTAAAAGACATTCCTTTGGTAAAAAAATACGTACTGCAAATTGCTGACAAATACACGCAGTTTTCTGCACTCAAGGATATTCTATGAAGGCAATGATTTTAGCCGCAGGTAAAGGTGAGCGACTGATGCCACTCACCAAGAACACGCCAAAACCCTTGATTAAAGTTCGTGGCAAAGCACTGATTGAACACAGCATTGAAGCACTAAAGAAAGCAGGTGTTCATGATATTATTATCAATACCGCTTACTTAGGTGAACAAATACAAACACATTTAGGTGATGGCACGAAGTTTGGCATTTGCATTCACTATAGCATTGAAAAAACCGCGCTGGAAACTGCAGGTGGCATTATTAAAGCCTTGCCAGTGCTTGGCAACACGCCATTTATTGTCATGAATGCCGACGTGCTGTGCGATTATGACTTATCCACACTTACCCTGCCCAATGATTCGCTGGCACATTTGCTCTTGGTTGACAATCCTAAACACAACCTCAACGGGGATTTTGCTTTGGCTAATGGCAGAATTATTTACCCTAATAACACTCAAACTTACACCTTTTCAGGCATTGGACTTTATCATCCAAGTTTCTTTCAATCAGAACTATCAAATGATGGGAAATTAGCACTCTCAAGCCTATTTAAAGAAGCAATCAATAAAGGACAATTAACAGGCGAACATTACTCAGGCGATTGGCATGACATTGGCACAGCAGAAAGATTGCAATTGGTTAATGAAACAATCCTTGAATAATAATTATAAAACATCGTAGTTTTTTGCGTAAAATTAGTTGGGGTAGCGCCAGGGTGCACTGACAATAAATGGTTATAAACTCCGCCAGGTCCGGAAGGAAGCAACGGTAATAATTTTTTTATGTGTTGGCTGTTATTCTGGCGCTACCCTTTTTACAAAAAATCTAACATGAGCAAACCTTATCAAGTTTTAGCACGCAAATACCGCCCCCATAGCTTTGGTGAAATGGTGGGTCAAACGCACACGGTTAAAACCTTAATGAATGCACTTGATAGCAATAATTTGCACCACGGCTTTTTGTTTACCGGCACACGTGGTGTCGGTAAAACAACGATTGCGCGTATTTTTGCCAAATCTATCAATTGCGAAAGCGGTGTTAGTTCAAAACCCTGTGGCAAATGCGCCACTTGCTTAGAAATCGACAAAGGTCAATCGATTGACTTAATCGAACTGGATGCAGCCTCACACACTGGGGTTGACAATATGCGTGATATTTTAGAAAACGCGCAATATATGCCGACCAAAAATCGTTACAAGATTTATCTGATTGACGAAGTGCACATGCTCTCAAAGAGCAGTTTTAACGCACTGTTAAAAACCCTTGAAGAACCGCCTGAGCATATTAAATTTTTACTGGCTACCACCGACCCACAAAAAGTACCCGTTACTGTGCTGTCTCGCTGCTTGCAATTTACTTTGCAAAAGTTGACTGTTGATGAGATTCTAGGTCAGTTGAAATTTATTATGGATACCGAAGGCTTAAAGTATGAAGAGTTGGCACTGAAGCAAATTGCAGAATTTGGTAATGGCTCTATGCGTGATGCACTCAGTCTGCTTGATCAGTCTATCTCTTATGGTAATGGCTCGGTGATGGCAAAAGACATTAAAGCCATGCTTGGCTTGGTGCACCATGACGACATCATCACCTTGGCACAACACCTGTTGAATCAAGATGCACAAGGATGTATTGATTTTATTAGACTCTTGTCACATAAAGGTGAAAACTTAACCCAGGCGCTGAAAGATTTAAGCAGTTTGTTTCATCAAATATCTATCGCACAAATCCTTGATACAACAGAAGTTTCTGATGCTGTTAAAGCGCTATCCACGCAAATTTCCAACCAAGATTTACAACTGTTTTATCACATAGCGATTAATGGCAGTAAAGAATTACCACTTGCACCCAGTGAGCAAATTGGCTTTGAAATGACTTTGTTACGCATGCTTTCCTTTCATTCAAATGCCGTTCAAATAGAGGTGCCAGCGAAAAAAAAAACACCTGAAAAACCCTTAACACCTGAAAGTAAACCCAAAGTCAGTAATGTCAACAACAAAGCCCAAGCCACAGTAAATGTTGTGCAAGAACCTCAAGCGGCACAACAAACCTCTTACACAACACTTAATATTAACACACAGCAAGAATGGGAAGCCTTAACCAAAACGCTTGAATTTTCTACCGCGGCACGCACGCTGCTTAAAAATACGATATTTAAAAACGCCAATGCCCAAAGCCTAACACTCAGTTTAGATGAAGCCTTTTCCACCCTATTAACAAAGAGCATTCAAGGCACTATTTTAGACACATTGCGAACAAAATTTGGTGACATCACTTTAAACATAAGCCTTAACAAGCTTAAAACACAGACCTTAGCGCAAAAAGAAACACAAGCCAGTAATAAAAAAATAGCGGCACTACAAAAGAGGTTTTTAGCCGATAAAGGTGTGCAAAAATTACAACAAGTTTTTCATACTACAATTGATATAAATAGTATCAAAGAAATACCTGAAGTATCTTCACAAACAAACAATTGAAACACTAAATTTTTACAAATCAAAAGGAGAAAGACAAAATGCTTAAAGGTGGAATGGCTGGGATGATGAAAAAAGCCCAGCAAATGCAGGAAAACATGCAACAAGCACAAGAGGAAATCAAACAACTCACAGCCACAGGTCAAGCTGGTGGTGGCGCAGTAAAAGTCAGCATCAATGGCGAACACCAAGCAAGTAACATCGAAATTGACGAAACTGTGATGGATGATAAAGACATGCTGGAAGATTTAATCTTAAGCGCCATCAACGATGCCAATGAACAAATTGCTGAGATTTCTGCTGCTAAAATGAAAACTGCCACAGGCGGTATGAAACTACCCGGTGGCATGAACTTACCATTTTAGATTCAACAGCCATGCTTATAAAGACCACCAAAAAAATAACACAGTTTATTCAATTGGCAATTCTTTTAAATTTAGCTCTAGCACATCTAAAGCCAAATCTAAAAAATAGTCAAGTGGATGAAGGGTGGTGTTTTTTATGATTGATGCCTTAAATAAAGCCTTTTGCGCCCTACCCGGCGTTGGTAAAAAAACCGCACAACGCTTTGTTTATCATTTATTAGAACGTAATCGTAATGGCGGATTAGAACTCGCCAAAGCCTTGGTCGATGCCATGGAGCACGTCGGACATTGCAGATCATGTCGCACGCTAAGCGAAAAAGAACTCTGTGACATCTGCGCCAATCACAACCGCACAAATACACAACTTTGTATTGTAGAAACACCCAGTGATATTCATGCTATTGAGCAAAGCAGCGCCTATAAAGGCAAGTATTTTGTACTCAGTGGCTATTTATCCCCAATTGACGGCATTGGTGCGAGTGAACTAGGCCTAGACAACTTAGAGCAAAAACTACGCAGCCAAGACATTGAAGAAATCATTCTCGCCACCAACGCCACCATTGAAGGTGAAGTCACCGCACACTATATTAGCAATATGGCAAAGCAATTTGATGTGCGCATTACCCGCATCGCACACGGATTGCCAATTGGGGGTGAGCTTGAATATGCCGATATTAACACCATTGCTCACGCCCTATCAGGTCGCAAAGACTATACTTAACCAACTTTGCATAAAATTACTCTCTAAACAATCAAGCCTTGCTTGATATCAAGCAAGGCTTGATTGTTTAGAGAGTAATTCAATCTCATATCCATCAGGGTCGGTTAAAAATGCCACAATTGTATTCCCTGCATTCATTGGACCTGCTTCACGAGTAACAGTTGCACCTTGGGCTTTGGCTTTTTCAGTGGCTTGGTACACATCTTCTACATTAATGGCAATATGCCCAAATCCTGTGCCGAGTTCATAATTGTGTTTGCCCCAGTTGTAAGTTAATTCAAGTACAGTGTGTTTTGCTTCGTCACCGTAGCCTAAAAAGGCTAAAGTAAATTCACCTTTGGGGTAATCTTTTTGTCGCAGTAATTGCATGCCTAGGACGTCGGTATAAAAGGCGATGGATTTGTCCAAATCCCCTACCCTTAACATGGTGTGTAAAATTCTCACAAAAAATCCTTTATAATTGAAAATATAATTATTATAGAGGAGTTTCTATGAGGGGAGCTACTGAGCACTGGGATAAGGTATATACCAGTAAAGCGCATGATAAATTAAGTTGGCATCAAGATCAGGCAAGCATCTCGCTTGAATGGATACTTGAGTACGCCAACACAAAAGCTGCTATTATCGATGTGGGCACAGGGGTTTCAATATTAAGTGATAATTTGCTGGATAAAGGGTATCAAAATTTATCACTCTTAGAGCTCTCACCCAGTGCCATTCAGGTGTTAAAAATACGTTTGAAAAAATATGCTGAGCGCCTGACTTTTTATAATGAAAATATCTTAGATTTTGAAACAGAAACTCGTTTTGATCTATGGCATGACAGAGCAGTTTTTCATTTTTTAACCGATGAAGAAGACCAACAAATCTATATTGAGAAACTCACACAACACCTAAAAACAGGCGGTTATTTTTTGCTAGCCACTTTTGCGCCAACAGGTCCACAGCAGTGTTCAGAACTTGATATTGTGCAATACGACAAGGACAAAATTACCCAACAATTAGGCACACATTTCAAATTGATTAAAACCACCAGTGAAACCCATCCTCATCCAAATGGCACAACACAAGACTTTAATTACTTTTTATTTAAAAAAATTAACTGAGACCTTTGTGTAAATATGAGTGATTAGAAAAGTGTTAGGTTTTATTAAAGCCAGTCCTAGCAGGGTTAAGACAGGTTTCAATAAAATCATCAAGTGGGTGAAAGATGGTGTTTTTATGATTATTCATATTTACGCAAAGGCCTCAAACATTAAGGTGGCAACAATTTTTCGTGTGCCTCCATGGTCTCGGTGTTCGTTTAGATAAACGCCTTGCCAAGTGCCTAAATTGAGTTGCCCATTGGTCACAGGAATATTAAGGCTTGCACCAATCATTGTCGATTTGATGTGTGCCGGCATATCGTCTGCACCTTCGTAGGTGTGGGTAAAATAAGGCTTATCATCACACAAATCGGTAAAAAAGTTTTCCATGTCTGTGCGTACACTGGGGTCGGCATTTTCATTAATGCTCAGTGATGCACTGGAATGCTTAATAAACAAGTTGAGTTGCCCAACATTGACCTCTGACAAAAACGGAATTTGCTTGACAATCTCATTGGTAACCAAATGAAAACCTCTGTGCTGTGCTTTTAAAATAATTTCACATTGTTTAATATTCATATTTTTGTTAGCTTGAGTTTGGTTTTTTTATCCATTTGTTTAATTTCATATTCACGTTTACATGCGCTGGATCGGTCCCCTACCTCTTCCTGATAAGCCAATGCGCAAGGACCATGAGCGCGGGTATATTTTGCCCCACCTTTGAGTATGCCATTGTGTTGTTTTAAGCGTTTGTTAATATCGGTAGTCACACCACAATATAAGGAATCATTACTACATTTTAGTAAATACACAAACCATGGTTTTTTGTCTGATGTTTTCATCGTAACATAGTATAATAGCAAAGTTTTATCCATCTTTATAAAGTTGAGACTAAGTTAATGGAAAAAACCTATAATCCCGAACAAATCGAAGCCAAATACCGCGCGCTTTGGGAAGACAAAAATCTCTTTTCTTCCAGTTCAAATACAAGCAGTTCAAATGCCTATTCTATTATGTTACCGCCGCCTAATGTCACGGGTAGCTTGCACATGGGGCATGCTTTTCAACACACCATTATGGATGTGCTCACGCGCTATCATCGTGCGCAAGGTGAGCAAACCCTTTGGCAACCGGGTACTGACCATGCCGGTATTGCCACACAGATGGTGGTAGAGCGTCAATTGGCAGCAGAAAATATTACCCGTCATAACCTAGGACGTGAAAAATTTACGCAAAAAATTTGGGACTGGAAAGAACAATCTGGCGGCACCATCACACAACAAATGCGCCGCTTAGGTGCTTCGGTTGACTGGGAAAGGGAACGTTTCACCATGGATGAAGGGCTTTCAGATGCGGTGCATAAAGTCTTTATTCAACTTTATAACGAAGACTTAATTTATCGTGGTAAGCGTTTGGTTAACTGGGACCCTGTTTTACACACTGCAGTATCAGACCTTGAGGTCATTAGCACCGAAGAAGAGGGTTCACTTTGGCACATGCGCTACCCGATTACCGACAGTGATGAAGTCATGGTGGTTGCCACCACTCGACCTGAAACCATGCTTGGCGATAGCGCTGTTGCTGTGCACCCGGATGATGAACGCTACAAACATTTAGTTGGGCAAAGCATTGATTTGCCACTAACCGATAGAAAAATCCCAATTATCGCTGATGACTATGTGGACATGGAATTTGGTACGGGTTGTGTCAAGATTACCCCAGCACATGATTTTAATGACTATGAAATGGGCAAACGCCACGACTTAGACATTATCAACATCCTCACCAATGACGCTAAAATCAACGACACAGTTGCAAGCGACTATATAGATATGGATCGTTTTGTTGCACGCAAAAAAATCATTGAAGATTTAGACACGCAAGGTTTAATAGAGAAAATCGAGCCGCACAAACTCATGGTGCCACGTGGTGACAGAACCCATGCAGTGATTGAGCCTTACCTAACCGACCAATGGTTCGTTAAGATTGCACCGTTGGCAGAACCTGCAATTGATGCGGTGAAAAATGGTGATATTCGTTTTGTGCCTGATAACTGGAGTAAAACTTATTACAATTGGATGGAAAACATCGAAGATTGGTGTATCTCACGCCAAATTTGGTGGGGACACCGCATCCCTGCTTGGTATGATGAAAACGGTAAAATCTATGTTGCTGACTCCTTAGCAGAAGCGCAAATACAAGCAGGCGAAGGCGTGAAACTTAGGCAAGATGAAGATGTGCTGGATACTTGGTTTTCATCCGCCCTATGGCCATTTTCAACCTTAGGTTGGCCTGAAAAAACACCTGAATTAAAGCGTTTTTACCCAAGTAATGTCTTGGTCACTGGTTTTGATATCATTTTCTTCTGGGTGGCACGAATGATTATGTTTGGGCTTAAATTTGCCGGCGATGTGCCGTTTAAAGACATTTATATCACCGGCTTAATTCGCGATGGGCAAGGGCAAAAAATGTCTAAATCCAAAGGCAATGTTTTAGACCCAATTGATTTGATTGATGGCATCAGTCTTGAAGCCTTGTTAGAAAAACGCACCCAAGGCATGATGCAGCCAAAAATGGCTAAAAAAATCAAAAAACAAACCGAAAAAGAATTTTCAGATGGCATCCCTGCTTTCGGCACAGATGCCTTGCGCTTTACTTTTGCAGCGCTGGCTTCTTTTGGTCGTGATATTAAATTTGACCTCAAACGTGTTGAAGGTTATCGCAATTTCTGCAACAAACTTTGGAACGCTTCTCGTTTTGTACTGATGAAACTTGAAAATGAATCTATTGATAAGGATGCACCACTGTCAACCCCTGATAAGTGGATTTTATCGCGTTTGCAAGCAACCAAAAGCAAGGTTGAAAAACACCTGTCTGACTACCGCTTAGACTTAATGAGTCAGGCCTTATACGAATTTGTTTGGCATGATTACTGTGACTGGTATTTAGAATTGTCCAAGCCTTTGCTGGCAGATGAAAACACCAAAGCTGGCACACAGGCCACCTTGATTAAAGTCTTAAATGAAATCGTCACACTGTTGCACCCTACCATCCCATTTATTACCGAGGAAATTTTTGAACAATGTAATGCAACACTGGGCGAAAATAACCGCTCTTTAATGACTGAAGCTTATCCAAAAGTTGAGCCACAACTTAGTTCGCAGGAAGCAGAAGGGGAAATTAAATGGCTACAAACCTTTATTTTAGGCGTTCGTCAAATACGCTCACAAATGAATATTTCGCCAAGCAAGGTGTTGGATTGCTTTGTGCAAGACTTTGACACAACAGATGAACGCTATCTTGACAATAACATCGAACTCATAAAGTCCTTGTCAAAAATGCAAAGCCTTGATAAACTCTCTACTGATACTGAGGCGGTAGAATCAGCAACGGCCCTAGTGGGGGATATGAAAGTATTGATTCCTTTAGCAGGACTGATTGACAAAGAGCAAGAAATTGCACGACTGAATAAAGAACTGCAGAAACTGAATCAACAAAAGGCACAGTTTGAAGGTAAATTAAACAATAAAAAATTTGTGAGCAGTGCGCCTGAAGCGATTGTCGAGACTGAAAGAGAAAGATTGGCCTCAACACAAAATGCCATTGCTGATTTATCTGCACAGTTGGAGAAAATAAACAAATTATGAAGAACGTTTTATTATTACTGTTTTTATTGTCAAGCGCACTGGCAAATGCCGCCTCCTATGTCTATGTGACTGATATGGTGCCTATCCCAATGCGCTCTGAAAGCAAAATTCAAAACAACCCTAGCAACCTAATTAAAATGCTAGATTCTGGCACTAAGTTAGAAATTTTAGCCACTGAAGAAGGCTGGACTAAAGTTAAATTTGAAGGTACTGTTGGTTGGATGATTTCACGCTATTTAACCTCAAATGTGCCTGCAAGAGTTAGATTGGAAGAATTACAACGTAACAATAATAATAACGAACTCTCACTTTCTAAACAAAATGAAAAAAACACTAAGCTTGAAAAACTTGCCGCTGATTTGAAAACAAAAAACACCCAACTTTCTATTCAAGTGGGCAAGTTAGAATCTGAAAAGAAACACATTCAGCAAACTTACAAAGATTCACTTAAGCTTAGTTATGAGAACAAGCAGCTTGAAGCAGAAGTACTGCAGTTGCAAGCAGAATTACAATTATTGAATAATAATAGCACTGTCGGACAAGAAGCCTCTTCTAGAAACTGGTTTATTGTTGGTGCCTTGGTATTATTTTTTGGCTTTATAATCGGTTTTATCGTCCCAAAACGCACAAATAATAGGAGATTTTAAGATGAACTTACTCAAAACTGCACTTACTTTTGATGATGTATTATTGGTGCCAGCGCATTCCAAAACCATGCCAAAGGAAGTCAGCCTAAAAACACAACTGACTAAAAATATCACACTGAATACACCCGTGTTATCCGCAGCAATGGATACGGTGACCGAAGCTAATTTGGCTATCACCATCGCACAAGAAGGCGGCATTGGCATTATTCACAAAAATATGTCGATTGAAGAACAAGCAATAGAAGTTCGCAAAGTTAAACGCTTCGAATCAGGCATCATTAGAGACCCAATTACCATTAACGCCAAAGCAACCATTAAAGAGGTACTGGAAAAACAACAGCAACACAAAATCTCAGCACTGCCTGTGGTAGATAAAAATACCATTATCGGCATCGTCACAGGTCGTGATGTGCGTTTTGAAACCAATCTGAATGATTTGGTAGAAAATGTCATGACCCCACAGCAAAAACTCATCACCGTCAAAGAAGGCACAGAGATGAGTCAAGTACGTGCACTGCTTCACAAACACCGTATTGAACGTGTCATTATTACCGATGATGCTTTTAGCCTACAAGGCATGATTACCGTTCGTGATATTCAAAAATCAAGCGACTTTCCAAATGCCTGTAAAGATGAAAAAGAACAGCTCCGTGTTGGTGCTGCAGTGGGTGTTGGCAGTGGCACAGGTGCGCGCATTGATGCTTTGGTAGTAGCTGGCGTTGACGTGGTTGTGATTGACACAGCACACGGACACTCGCAAGGTGTGCTGGATCGTGTGAAAAAGACCAAAGCCAAACACCCAAGTCTTGATGTGATTGCAGGCAATATCGCCACCGGTGCAGCAGCATTAGATTTGGTTAAAGCAGGTGCAGATTGTGTCAAGGTTGGCATTGGCCCTGGCAGTATCTGCACCACACGTATTGTTGCCGGTGTGGGTGTACCGCAAATTAGCGCTGTCTCTGATGTCGCAGAAGCCCTCCAAGGTACAGGCGTTCCTTTGATTGCTGATGGTGGCATTCGTTATTCAGGTGATATTGCCAAAGCCTTTGCCGCAGGCGCTTATTGTGTGATGCTTGGCTCAATGTTAGCAGGCACAGAAGAATCTCCTGGTGAAGTAGAACTCTATCAAGGTCGTGCCTATAAATCTTATCGTGGCATGGGCTCAATCGGCGCGATGAACCAAGCACACGGCTCATCTGACCGATACTTCCAAGCAGACTCTAAAGCAGACAAATTAGTACCAGAAGGCATTGAAGGTCGTGTACCATTCAAAGGTTCTATCCGCCCTATTATTCACCAAATGATGGGCGGTGTGCGCTCATCAATGGGTTATACGGGTTGCGAAACGCTGGATAAAATGCGCAGTGAGGCAACTTTTGTGCAGGTGACTTCGGCGGGTATGATTGAATCACACGTGCATGATGTTTCTATCACCAAAGAAGCACCAAACTACCACCAGTAACGTCGTCTTTTTCCTTTCCTCGGCGTTAGATTTACAAAACTTTCAATCACATAGATTTACTATGTTCAATCAAGTTTTGTAAATCTGCCTTGTGGAAAGAGAAAAACACTTGTTCCTGGATTTGCCATTCTCTTCGGTTTTGTTGAGCTATCAAATACTTTCAATCACATAGATTTACTATGCTCAATCAAGTATTTAATAATTCGCCTCGTAGAAAGCTCTGTGTGCGAAGCACTACTCACAGCAACTAAAAAATATTTTTGTTCTGATTGCGTTGTATTTTAAAAATGTTCAGTTATTTAGATTTAACCAAACTTCTAAAAAAAATTTAAAATACGCCTTACAGAATAAAAAATAGGTGTTTTTGGCTTATAAGACGAGTGACTTTCCTGTTTGCTTGTGAAAATAGCCATTACAAAAATCATCTTTAGAGAAGGCTGATAAATCTTGTTTTCCCTCTGTTGTGATTGCGGTTTTAAAGGCATTGATAATTTCATCGGTGTGTGTAAATTGCGGACTAATTCTTAGAATATCCACACCCATATTTTTTAAATCTTTAACCTCATTGATAAGATTGAGCGTTTTAGCAGATTGTGTTTGAATGCCATTAATGGTTAAAAATTGCTCATCTTCTTGGGTTAATAACAACATCCCACCTTCGTCTTCTAAACACTTGTAATGACAATCGTCTTTGTCAAAGCCATATCTTCTGGCACTAAAACAGCGCGCTGAAAAAGCCAATGGCATTTTTCCAAAAGCAAACACTTCATTTTCTAAATCCCGATCAACAACAGTTTTAAGTGAATCTTGACTCAACTCAACTGGCGCACACCAACGCACCAAGCCTTTCTCTTTAAAATAATTAAGCGTTTGTGAGTTATAGATATTAACCGATGGCCCCGTGGTAAATTGCTTGTTGTTTGCACTTAAAAAATTAATCCCCGCAACATCATTGGCTTCAATTAAATACGTATCATTTGCACAGATTCTTTTTAGGCGTTTCAGTTCAGAATCAGCCATTAATAACGTTAATGTGGATAACACCACCTGTTTTCCAGCATCGGTTAAAACTTTAGCAATGCTTAAATAATCTTCAAATTTTAATTCATATCTTTTAGAGCAAACCACCTCACCCAAATAAACAATATCAACAGGTGATTTGGCAATTTTTTCATAAAAATCAAAAACATCTTGTTTTTTCCAGTAATAATAAATCGGGCCTAGAGATAATTTCACATCCAACTCCTTTCATAAGCACCCAATGTGGTTTGCTCACCTTCTGTGAGTGGCAACAACGCATCCTGCCATGCTTGTTTGACTTCATAATTATCCGTTTTTAACAGTCCCAATGCCTCAACCCAAACCTTAGAAACATCATTCACATACGAAGCACTGCGCTGTCTGCCCTCAATTTTAATGGCTTTAACGCCAATGGCTTTTAACGCTGGTAATAATTCCAGAGTATTCAAACTGTTGGGGGCTTCAAAGGGATAATACAATTTATCCTTAACCTTAAACCTGCCACGACATAAAGTTGGGTAGCCAGACACTTCATCTGTTTTATATCTGTCTATCAATACACCCGAAAGTCTGGTTTCAAGCGCAATGTCATTTTCAATGTATTCAACATCACTTGCAGGCGAGCAAACACCAAAATTAACCGGTGATTTACCCGTAATATACGAGGATAAAATACAGCGTCCTTCTGCCATAATACTTAAACTGCCAAAACCAAAAACTTCAATTTCCACACTGGTGTTATCTATTAGGTGTGCGATTTGCTTAACTGACAATACTCTGGCAATAATAGCACGCTTAATATTAAAATTTTGTTGGTAAAAATTAAGCGAATGATAACTGGTGGAACTGCCTTGAACTGAAAGATGCAAATTTAAATCTGGGTATTTTTTATGTGCATAATCAAGCAGTGCGATATCCGATAAAATAACCGCATCAGCACCAATATCATAGGCCTTATCAATCGCATCAGTGAAGCGTTTTAAGTTGTGATTTTGCGTATAAGTATTGATAGCAACATAAACATTTTTGCCGTGACTATGGGCATACGCCACCCCTTGTTTTGCCCGTTCAAAATTAAAATTAAGACCTGCAAAACGCCGTGCATTGGTGTCATCATTAAAGCCAATATAAACAGTGTCAACACCGTTATTAATCGCCATTTTTAAGGAAGGCAGGTTGCCTGCTGGACAAACTAATTCCATTGTTGCTCTCTTTGAATGACTATATTTTCTTGTAGCATGCCCTCTAATTCCTCGATATCCTGATTGCTAATTAAATGATTTTGTGTCATCCTTAACTGATACGCAACCCCTGATTTTTGTAAAATCCTTAAACTTTGATACGCCTTATCGCCAGAGCCACTTACCTGCGTAATTTGCGCGTATTTATCCTGTAAGTGCTTAATGTCAAAACCCACCCAATCAACAAACGCCAATATTTTAGCGAATCGCTTTGGATAGATGCCTGCACTGTGAAGCCCAACCTTAAAACCCAGCGCTTTAACTTGCTTCATCACATCAATCAGTCCATTTTGTAACAACGGCTCTCCACCACTAAAAACCACACTATCCAAGAGCCCTTGACGAGATTGAATAAATTTTAAAACATCTGCATAATCTATTTTGCCCTTAGCAACCGGGATTAAATCCTGATTGTGGCAATAAGTACAATTCCACGAACAACCTTGAGTAAAAATAACACAAGATAGGTGATCGGGATAGTCAATCGTTGTTAAAGGTTCAAACCCACCAATTGAGAAGCCCGGCGTCTCAATTTTTTGACTTTTCGACAAAGAACTTACGCTCTGCGTGTTCGGCTTGTTTGCCAATATTAAAACTGCTCACTGGACGGTGGTAACCCATCACTCTGGTCCAAACCTCACATTTTGTTCTTTTTTCGTTGGCTATTTTCATATCTTCTCTCCTTATTTGTAGTTTCTAATTTATGAGGCTAATTTTTCTTTTGCTAAAACTTCCTCATCACACTTAGGGCAAAACTCATGCTCACCCGCCAAATACCCATGTTTTGGGCAAATGGAGAAAGTTGGGGTAATGGTAATATAAGGCAAACGAAAGTTTGTAAGCGCCCTTTTGACCATTTTTTGACAGGCTTTCGCCGAGCTGATTTTCTCACCCATATAAAGATGCAGTACCGTACCGCCGGTATATTTTGTTTGCAAATCGTCTTGCATTTCTAATGCCGCAAAAGCATCATTGGTATACCCTACTGGCAACTGTGATGAATTGGTGTAATAAGGTTTTTCTTCTGTGCCTGCTTGCAGAATATCTGCAAATTTTTTCTTATCTTCTTTGGCGAAACGATACGTTGTGCCTTCTGCTGGTGTGGCTTCAAGATTGTACATATTGCCAGTTTCTTCTTGAAATTCCAGCATTTTTTCTCTGATATGGTCTAAAAAATCTAACGCTATTTGATGGCCTTTTTCGCTGCTTATGTCTTCCTTATTATTGCTAATATTTCTAACCATTTCGTTAATACCATTCACCCCAATGGTTGAAAAATGATTACGCAAAGTGCCGAGATAGCGCTTGGTATATGGGAATAAACCATTGTCCATCAGCCGTTGAATAACTTTACGCTTCACTTCCAATGAGTCTTTTGCCATGAGTAAAAGCTTGTCAAGTTGTGCGTATAAACCCTCTGCATCATTCTTGTAAACATAACCAAGTCTGGCACAATTGATTGTTACCACACCCAGCGAGCCTGTTTGCTCTGCACTACCAAACAAGCCGTTGCCACGTTTTAATAACTCACCCAAATCCAGTTGCAAGCGGCAACACATTGAGCGCACCATATTTGGTTTAAGGTCAGAATTTAAAAAGTTTTGAAAATAAGGCAGTCCATATTTGGCAGTCATCTCAAACAATAATTGTGCATTTTCACTTTCCCAAGGAAAGTCGGGGGTGATATTGTAGGTTGGGATTGGGAAAGTAAAAATTCGCCCCAAAGCGTCACCATCGGTCATGACTTCAATATAAGCACGATTAATCATGTCCATCTCTTTTTGCAAATCACCATATTTAAAAGGCATTTCTTCATCGCCCATCATCGGTGTCTGGTCTTGCAAATCTTCTGGGCAAACCCAATCAAAAGTCAGATTGGTAAAGGGTGTTTGTGTGCCCCATCTTGATGGCACATTTAGATTGTAAATAAGTTCTTGAATTTGCTGCTTGACACTTTTGTAATCTAGGTTATCAAGGCGAATATAAGGTGCGAGGTAGGTATCAAATGAAGAAAAAGCCTGGGCACCCGCCCATTCGTTTTGCAGGGTACCTAAAAAATTAACAATTTGCCCAATCGCACTGGATAAGTGCTTAGGTGGCTTGGCTTCAACTTTATTAGGAATGCCGCCCAAACCCTCTCTCAACAGCGTTCGTAAAGACCAGCCCGCACAATAGCCGCTAAGCATATCCAAATCATGAATATGCAAATCAGCATCACGATGTGCTTGTCCAATCTCTTGTGTGTAAACGTGTGAGAGCCAATAATTGGCAATCATTTTGCCACTTGAATTAAGAATCAATCCGCCCAATGAATACCCTTGATTGGCATTGGCATTAACACGCCAATCGGCTTTTTCCAAATATTCATTAATTGAACTGGATACATCCACCAAAGTTTTTGCATCGGCTCTGAGTGTTTGATGTTTGGAACGATAAGCAATATAAGCTTTGGCAGTTTTGATAAAATTATTACTAATCAGAACTTGCTCTACAATGTCTTGAATTTTTTCAATATCAGGCAAGGTATTTGATTGATGCAGCAAAACTTTTAACACCTGTTTAGTGAGTAAATCCGCCTCAATTTCATCAAACTCAGCACTTACCTGCCCAGATCGAGTAATGGCATTTTTAATTTTTACGCTGTCAAAATCAACCTTTGTTCCATCCCTTTTAATTACCTGTGTGATTTCTTTCATTTTTGCTAAATCCCTATATGTAGTGTTTTTGAATTATAAAATAACTATATGTAGTAATGTGTTGACAAAAATCAATAAAACCAAAAAAAAATATTTCGCTACATATTTGTAAAAGAAATTGATATTTGTCAATACAAAAAAGACATTGATGAAATAAAATTCATCGCATGCTTTCACCTTTCAAAATCATGCCAAATAATATTAGCAACAAAGCAATTGTTGTGCTTTTTAATAAGGTTTTTGCGCAAGCGATTAAAGAAGGTGAGTTAGACTTTTTGATAGACAAATGGGTTATCATTAAAGTTAATGATATTGGGCTGCACTTTTCTCTTAGCTTAAAAAACAATCAACTCATCTATCGTCTCGGCGATGAAAATGATTTAACACTCGCTGGCAACAGCTGTGAGTTTTTACAACTGCTTGGTAAAACACAAGATCCAGACAGTTTGTTTTTTCAAAGAAAACTAAAAATGAGTGGTAGCACTGAGCTTGGATTGTTTGTTAAAAATTTTTTGGACAGTTTTGATGTCAACTCAAGCTTTGTTAGCAGAAGTTTCAACCAGATAATGGAAAAAGCCAGCCCTGTTTTGCAAAGAATTGTCTGTGAAACCTAACGTTGAAGTTGCAATGCGTGATTTAATCACGCAAATTAAACAAACCCTACCTTTTGATGGCTTTGACAATTCTGCATGCTCTGACACCTGCTCTGGTTGCTCGGTAAAACTCATAAATTTCTTAGAAAACGAGTTAGAGGATTGGGAATACAGACTCAACAACAAAGAAGTGCCAAACTTTAAAGACATTAACAAACTTGCAAAAATGGCAACTAAAATTCACAGAGTTTTAGTTAAAAACAACTTAATAAAACCACCAACAATTTATGAACAACCAAACAAATAACGCACCTTTTTCTCTTGATAATAACGACGCCTATGCCTATTGGCGTGATGAAAAACTCAAATCTCACCCAAATAATATTGCCGATTTGTTGGTTGAAGTTAAAAATCCTCAAAAATTAAGCAAAAATGAATATCAAAAATGTTGCGATTTAATTAAAACTGCCAATATGGCAATCTACATTGGCAACAACACAATAGACGCAAACCCTGACATTCCAAAAGCAGTTGCAAAGCAATTTTCTTTAGGAAAAATTAACAAAAACTGGCTGGCTGATGACAGTGGACTGACCTCACTGACCAAAGTATCAAGCGATGATACAAGGCGTAAAAACTATATTCCTTTTACTGACAAAGCCATTAATTGGCACACTGATGGCTATTACAACCCATTAAATAAACAAATTTATGCGCTGAATTTACATGTGGTACAAAAATCAGAAAGTGGTGGTGAAAACCAGTTGATGGATCATGAGATTGCTTATATTTTACTCAGAGAGAAAAATCCTGATTATATTCAAGCAATGATGCAAAACGATGCCATGACCATACCCGCAGGCATAGATATGTTTGGCAAACCTCGACCGGATAGCGTTGGCCCTGTTTTTTCAACCACAGAGGATGGTTTTTTACACATGCGTTACACCGCCAGAAAAAGAAACATTCACTGGGCCGAGAATGAAACCTTAACAGCAGCTCGCTCTTACCTGGGAGAAATAACCAATGACCCAGATTCAAATTTTATCTTTAAGGGCTTGTTAGAGCCTGGCATGGGTTTAATTAGCAACAACATCCTACATGACAGAGCTGCGTTTACCGACAGTCAAACACACAAACGTCACTATTACCGCGCACGCTATTTTGAGCGAATTCAGTGCGCATAAAAAGATACAACCTTATATTTTGCTGCCTGAATACGTCAACACTTTAGGGCAATCTTTACTCAGGCGCTACGGTGAAAAAGTACACAAAATTGCCATTGATGCTGGGTTTAGTTGCCCCAATCGTGATGGCTCTAAAGGCATTGGTGGCTGCTCATTTTGTAACAATAACTCATTCAGCCCTAATGACAGCAAGCCGAACAACATAGCCAAACAAATCGAAGCCGGCAAAGAAGTTATTTTAAAGCGCACTGGCGCAAAAAAATATATTGCTTATTTTCAAGCCTATACCAATACTTACAGCGATGTACAAACGCTAAAACAAATGTACGAAGAAGCACTATCGCAAGACGACATCGTTGGCTTATCGATTGGCACACGCCCAGACTGCGTCCCCATTGAAGTGATTGATTTGCTTTTAGAATACCAAAATAAAGGCTATGATGTTTGGCTAGAATTGGGTTTGCAATCTGCCTTTGACGAAACCCTAGAAAAAGTGAACAGAGGCCATGGTTTTAAAGAATACGAACAAACGCTAACCCTTGCTAGGGCAAAAGGTTTACGCGTATGTACACATCTCATTATTGGCTTGCCTGGGGAGAATTTTTGGCACCACAAGACAACACTTAAAAAAGTTTTAGCGTTAGGTGTTGATGGTTTGAAGTTTCACCCCTTACACATTGTTAAGCACACGCTTTTGGCAAACCAATACAAACGTGGTGAATATCAAGCAATCAGCATGGACACATACGTTAAAACTGTGGCAAAACTCATTCAAATGACACCCAAAGAAATTATTTATCATCGTTTAACGGGCACTGCAAGCAAAGAGCAGCTCGTCGCACCCGCATGGTGCAATAAGAAATGGCAAGTATTAAATGCGATTGAACACGCACTGAAAATTAAGCCTGCTACATAACAACACTAACAGTTATAATGCTTTTCCATGCCCCCAATAAAAAAAGATCTTAATCAATATAACGCTTTTCTGTCAAAGCTACTAATTTTTGCAAATGTGGACAAAAATGATTTGCAAAAATTGTTTACCTCCATGCATATTCATCAGTTCCACAAAGGGAAAATGATGTCCTTTAATCCAGAAGATCATGCAAACTTGTATATCAATTATGAGGGGCTTTTTAAGTTAAGTAAAGTTGACGAAAGAGGCAAAGAAGCTATTTTAAAGATTTGCGACAAAAACTGCATTGTTTCACCCATGCACTTTTCTCCTTATTGTGAAGTTTCCATGGACTTTGTTAAAGACACCACTTTGCTTTGCTTTTCCAAAAAAGACATCAACCACTTAATTGAAAACAACCATCAGTTTACACGTAATATGATTGATTTCTTAGGCAGTAGCATCCAAGAAATGCTATTAATGGTTGAATTATTGCAAATTAAAAACACCAAAGAAAAAGTCGGCTGGTATCTGCTGCTTAGTAAGATTGACCACAACCTGACACTGCCCTACTCCAAATCATTAATTTCCAACTTTCTAGGCATTAAACCCGAATCATTTTCAAGAGCTTTAAATGAACTCAGACAAGAGGGCATTGACATCAGCAATAAAAAAATCAAGCTAAAAAACGGAGATGAATTGTGCAAATATTGCGACAAAATCACAGGTGCTAGATGCAACGTTTTTCTTTCTAAAAAATGTATTCACAACCCTTTATGATGGCGCATTACTCCAACACCTGTTCATAAGTGCGAGAAACAACATTAACCAATTTTCCATTCCGATGAAAAAGTGTCTTTGCCTTAATATGGCTGCTGGCAATCTGAGCATTAGACGTTAATAAAAAATATTGACTGTTCACACTGATTAAATTTTCATTAAAGACATCCTGAACTTGCTTCAATGTCTGTCCACCAAGTGCATGATGAATTGCACTCTGTGCTTCACCAAGCGAATTAAACGGCCTTTGACCCATAATATCTTGCGCTGAAGAAACCGACAAATCTGAATGTAAACAAGCAATGACCTCTGGAGAAGCAGTATTTATATTCACTGTTTTGATAGTATCAGATGCAATCAAATAAGGTTTTATTTTTAAATAATCCTTCCATTGAATACCCTCAACTTGCTTGAGTTGTGAGAGGTGTTTAAACCTCTCTATTGGGCGTCGTTGATTGATATGCTCAAGAATAAAATCACCCATAAAATCTTGTTCTAAACTTGTATTTAACTCATCTAAACAATATTTATAATCCGGATTAAGATAGGCTTGGGTAGAATCCTTGTTAATTGCAATCAAATGATTAATGTTAAACCGCGCTTGCATATCAACTATCTTTCCATAAATTTTGCCATTAGGCACTTCAATCGGGGGGATGATTGTTGCCCAATCTTCTTCTAAATGATCCACTGCAATATCTTCATCTTTTTTTAAAATCGTCTTAACCCATGTTTCGATGCTATAAAGATAGTTAACCGCTTGATTGGTATGTACCATGTTTTTCGTACTACTAAGATTAAAAGCCTGTTGTTGCCACATCAAGCTCACAGCCAAGCTGATCATTGCCACAATAATCAGCACACTGACCAATACCACCCCTTTTTCGTTTTTGTTATAAGACATCTAAATTGCAAGTAATTGTTTAATTTCACCCCAATCAGGGTGATTAAATTTAATCTCTATGGCTTTTAAGTGGTTTTTATTATCTTGATACTGCCAAGTTTTGTGCCACTTGTTTTTATTGTCTAGCACACGAATTTTTAATTCCTTAATCTCTTTTAATAACACCAATTCAGCTACTTTTTCCACATCAGTCTTGTCTTGACGCTTAATCGTATTTGAATCAAATGCGTAACGAATTTTCAACAAAGCATCATTTTGCACGCTACTTAACTCAAGCCCCTCTTTGTTTAATGTCAACTCTTGATGAAATATCTGAGAGGAATCTCTTTCAAAATAAAGCAGTGTTTTTTGCATCTCGTTTAATACTTGTGAGTGCTTTTTTTGTATGGATTGATGTTTGAATGTTGTTGTTAGCGCATTATAAGCAATCAAGCCAATAACAGACAAAATCGCCATCACAATCAACACCTCGACCAAAGTAAAACCTTTTTGCTTCATTTTTCAAAATACAACACCAATTCAGCAATTGAAGCCTTAGCGTCTCGCTCAGCAATTGTTGGATAAAGTGTTAAATCCGTCTTGGTTATATTTTTATTTGGCGTTGGCTGTGTGTGGGTTTGCCAATACCAAGTTTTCTCACCCATTTTGTACTCATCTGATTGATAACCGATGTTAGGCTTTTCACCCAGGCGCTTTTCCACACTTAAATTACTCAAAACCAAATTCGCCAAAGTCTTTTGCTTAAAATAAGCAATCTGTTGAGCATTTTGCTGATTTGCCTTAATCAAAGCACCCAGTGAAACAGCAACAATCACAAGCGCAATCAGCGTTTCAACCAATGTAAAGCCCTTAGCGTTCATCGGTTTTGCTATTAAGCACATCAGAATCATCGTCCTTGGACAATGTAATCAAAGCCTCGGTTACAAACCCATTTGGCAATATTTCAATTGTATCAACATCAGCACTAACGGCAACCGAATCAAATGCTAATATCGGCAATGCCGCACTCCCCTCCCAAGACGACCCGTCTACCAAAGTTAATGGTTGCATCTTATCTGCGTCAAAAAGCAAACGAATGGGCTTGTTATAAAGTTGTGAATGGTTTTGCATGGAAACGATATGGTTTTGTATCTTTGCTTTCAAACGTGCAACAACAGAAGGTTTAGACAAATCAACACTTAAAGTCGCCAAACCTGTCAAAATACCGACAATAGCAATGACAACTAATAACTCAACCAGTGTGAATCCAGCATTAGGCTTCACAGTAGCACTATTACTCCCAGTTGCCAATATCCTTGTTTTCATTATTGCCGCCAGAGGCGCCATCAGCGCCAAAAGTATACAAATCAAAAAACCCAGCATTGCGTGAACCTGGGCTTAAATACAAGTACGCTCTATCCCATGGATCTTTAGGTAATGTATCCAAATACGAACCCACTAATGCTTCCAAACCCTGCTCAGAACTTGGATAACTGTATTTGTCCAATTTATACAACTCAAGCACTGAAGAAATAGTCTTAATATCATGCTGTGCTTTTTGTACACGCGC
>ERZ1047821.573-NODE-573-length-26786-cov-4.643036_pt1 | contig 26786 bp, 26 predicted proteins | sample MGYA00383096_ERZ1047821 | MGnify/ENA primary metagenome ERZ1047821 (study PRJEB29581, sample SAMEA5548366) | metagenome | biome: marine; feature: coastal; material: water | depth 25 m | study: Short-term variability in the microbial, nano- and picoplankton... | reverse complement strand
TATTATCTTCATTAAAAGTTGATAAATTTTGGCGTTAGCAGCAACAATATTGCCTGATTCTAACCATCCATCTTTCTCAGAAAAATCGCTCACAATACCACCAGCTTCTCTAATTATTAAGCCACCAGCAGCAATATCCCATTTTGATAAATTAATTTCAAAAAAACCATCAAACCAACCTGCTGCAACATAAGCTAAATCTAAAGCTGCTGAGCCAGGTCGACGAATACCTGATGTTCCTCTTACTAATTCTTCAAAAATTTTTAAGTACACAGGTAAATATTTAAAATCTCTAAAAGGAAATCCAGTTCCTATAATAGATTCTTTTAATTTAGATTTATTTGAAACACGAATACGTCTTTGATTTAAATAAGCTCCCTGCCCTTTTGTTGCTGTAAATAAATCATTTCTATTAGGATCATAAATTACAGCTTGAGTAATTTCTCCTTTTTGTTCAAGAGCTATAGATATACAATAAATTGGTAACCCATGTAAAAAATTAGTAGTTCCATCTAAAGGATCAATAATCCAAATATTATCCGCTTGATGAGTAAGACCTGATTCTTCGCCTAAAAAAGCGTGATCTGGATAAGCCTTCTTCAAAACCTTAATAATCTCTCTCTCAGAAGCTAGATCTACCTCACTTACAAAATCATTAAAACCTTTATTACTAATAGTTAAAGATTCTAAATCTTGTGATGCTCTCGTAATAATTGAACCAGCTTGGCGAGCTGCTTTTATTGCAATATTTATCGTTGGGTGCATAAAAAACCTAAAAAAATTAATGGATTATTTTTGCTTTGGCTTGCTAAAATATCATTTTACAGAGAAATTAGATGCCGACCAAATCAAATCTTTTAAAACAGTTTCGAATTATCTTATGCGAAACAAGTCATGCAGGAAATATAGGTTCTGTTGCAAGAGCAATGAAAACAATGGGTTTTTCAAATCTCTATCTAGTTAATCCAAAAGATTTTCCTAGTAAGCATGCGCAAGCACTAGCTTGTGGAGCAAAAGATATTCTTCAAAAAACAATCGTAGTAACATCTCTAGAAAAAGCATTAAAAAATATTAACCATGTTATTGGGTTTACAACACGTAAAAGAGAGTTAACACAACCTCATAAAAATGTTCGTGAATTATCAAAACAACTTTTTAATGAAGCTAAAAATAACAAAATTGCTTTAATTTTTGGAAATGAAACAAATGGTTTATCAAACCTAGAACTGCAACATTGTAAAACACTTGGATTTATTGATGCAAACTCAAAATATTCTTCGCTTAATTTAGCGCAAGCTGTTCAAATAGTTTGTTATGAAATCAGAATGGCGAGTTCGCTTCCTAGTATAAATAAAATACTAGCAAAAACAAAAAAAGATTATGTTTCATATGAATTACAAAATGGCTTTTATAATCATCTTGAAGAAATCCTAAATGAAATAGGGTTTTTAAAAAAAATACAAGCTGACCGCTTAATGACAAGATTAAAATTATTATTTAATAGAACACAAATGGAAAAAGAGGAAATAAATATTCTTCGTGGCATACTATCCTCAATTCAAAAAAAATTAAAATAATTTCAATCTTACTTTAATAACTAAGTTTTAGATTTCATGAGATAATATCTCATTAAATACATTGAAAATAATATTTATGTTTGAAAAATTTAAACAAGATTTGTCTATTGTTTTTGAAAGAGATCCAGCGGCTCGATCTTATTTTGAAATTTTAACGACCTATCCTGGAGTTCATGCAATTATTTTTCATAGAATTGCACATAGAATATGGAAAATAAAACTTTTTTGGATAGCACGACTAATTTCACATATTTCTCGTTTTTTAACAGGTATTGAAATTCATCCAGGTGCTGTTATCGGATCTCGTTTCTTTATTGATCATGGAATGGGTGTTGTAATAGGAGAAACAAGTGTTATCGGTAATGATTGCACTCTTTATCATGGAGTTACACTTGGAGGTACCTCATGGAAACAAGGTAAACGCCATCCAACTCTTGAAAATAAAGTAGTAGTTGGAGCTGGAGCAAAAATTCTTGGCCCAATTAAGATTGGCTCAGGAGCAAAAATTGGATCGAATGCGGTAGTTGTTAAAGATATTCCAAAGAATGTTGTCGCAGTAGGAATACCAGCACGTATAGTTCAAGATTCAGAAAATAAAACTAATGCATTTAGACCTTATGCGGTCGGAAAAGATGAAACAGATCCAATGGTTAAGTCGATTCAATCACTTATTAAGCAAGTTGAAAAGCAAGAAAAAATGATTACTGATCTTGAGAATACACTCGCAGAAATTTCACAAAATAATCCAAAAAAATAATTTAATAATACTTGATTAAAAAGGTCAGGTATTATAAAATTCATGCTATGAAATTAACTACAAAAGGTCGTTTTGCTGTTACTGCGATGTTGGATTTAGCTATTAATGAATCCAATAATCCAGTATCGCTTGCCGATATTAGTAAAAGACAATCAATATCGCTACCATACCTAGAACAACTTTTTAGCCGCATGAGGCGTGTCGGTTTAGTAAAAAGCATTCGTGGTCCAGGTGGAGGTTATAAAACAGCAATAGATTATGATGCTTTAACAGTCAAAGATATTATTACATCAGTAGATGAAAAAATAGATTCAACAAAATGTGGTGGAAGTGAAAACTGCCATGAAGGTGAGCGCTGTATTACTCATAATTTATGGATATCTCTTAATCATAAAATTCTAGATTATTTAGAGAGTCTTACATTAGCTCAACTAATTGATGAACAAAAAAATAAAAAAGATGTGCGCTCTATTTATTTTACTCCAAATAAAATTAATTTAGATAAAAGTAAATTGGAGGTTATTTAAATGATTTACTTTGATCATAATGCAACTACATCTACTCATCCTGAAGTATTAGATGCAATGATGCCTTTTTTAAATTCTCAACAAGGAAATCCTTCATCAAACCATAGATTTGGAAGGCATGCCCATACAGCTATAGAAGAAGCAAGAGAAAAAGTAGCTAACTCTGTTAATGCACATCCTTCTCAAGTTATTTTTACATCAAGCGGTACCGAGTCTAATAATACAATTATTCATGGAATTTCTCGCACTTATCCTGATAGTCATTTTAGCTATAGCACAATAGAACATCCATGCATCAGTGAACCAATTAAATCTATTGAATCTATAGGCTTTAAAAATACAAAAATTCCAGTCAATAAAAAAGGTTTATTAAACCTACAAGCTTTAAGTAGTGAAGAACAAAAAAATATTACATTTATTTCAGTTATGATGGCAAATAATGAAACTGGGGTTTTACAAGATATGCCCAAAATTATTAAATGGGCAAAATCTCACAATATTCAAATACATACAGATGCTGTTCAAGCGATTGGTAAAATTAATGTAGATTTTGAAGAATTAGAAATTGATGCCATGACTATTTCTAGCCATAAAATCTATGGGCCACAGGGAGCAGCAGCACTTATTCTAAATAAAAAAATTGATCTATATCCTTACCTGATGGGTGGTGGACAAGAAAAAGGTTTACGAAGTGGGACTGAAAATATAGCAGCCATAGTTGGTTTTGGTAAAGCATGCGAACGAATTCAAAAAAATATTGTCATTATCAACGATAAAATAAAAAAATATCGTGATTACCTTGAAAGTGAATTAAAAAATTTAGGTGCTGTTATTTTTGCTGAACAAACTGAAAGATTAGCTAATACTACTTTTTTTGCATTTAATAATATTGATGGTTCTACATTATTAACAGCTTTAGATAGAAAAGGATATGCTATCGCAAGTGGCTCTGCTTGCTCAAGTAATAACACTAAAGCAAGCCATGTTTTATTAGCAATGGGTATTGAACCAGATTTAGCTCAAGGTGCATTAAGAATTAGCTTAGGAATTGAAACTAAACAAGAAGAAATTAAAAGCTTTCTGGAAGTCTTAAAAAAAGAAATAAATAGATTAAAACAACTCACTGCTATGGCAGCATAAAGGGACGAAAGATAAATTATGACAAATAAAACAAACACAATGCCTATCTACATGGATTATTCTGCCACAACACCTGTTGATCCACGTGTTGCTGAAAAAATGATTCCATTCATAACTGAAAACTATGGAAATCCAGCCTCACGAAGCCACCCTTATGGTTGGACAGCAGAAAAAGCGGTTGAAAATGCTAGAAAAGAAGTTGCAAAATTAGTCAATGCTGACCCTAGAGAAATTATTTGGACATCAGGTGCAACAGAATCAAATAATTTAGCCATTAAGGGGGCTAGTAACTTTTATTCCTCAAAAGGTAAACATATTATTAGCCTTGCAACAGAACATAAAGCAGTAATTGATGCTGTTAGAGAAATGGAGCGTTTAGGTTATGAAACAACCTTACTTGAACCAGAACCTGATGGTTTGATAGATTTAAAAAAATTCAAAAATGCAATTAGACCAGATACAGTTCTTGCTTCGGTAATGTTAGTTAATAATGAAATTGGGGTAATTCAAGATATTAAGGCGCTAGGTAATATATGTAGGCAAGAAAAAGTTATTTTTCATGTAGATGCTGCACAAGCCACAGGTAAAGTAGAGATTGATTTAGAAAAATTACCAGTTGATCTTATGAGTTTTTCTGCTCATAAAACTTATGGTCCAAAAGGTATAGGTGCTCTATATGTTAGGCGTAAACCCCGAATTAGAATTGAAGCACAAATGCATGGTGGTGGTCACGAAAGAGGAATGCGTTCAGGAACCCTAGCTACTCATCAAATTGTTGGTATGGGAGAAGCTTTTCGAATCGCTAGAGAAGAAATGAAAATGGAAAATGCTCGTATAAAAAAATTACAATTACGTCTCTTATCTGGATTAACTGAAATTGAAGAAACATATATAAATGGTGATATAGAAAAAAGAGTTCCGCATAATTTAAATATTAGCTTTAATTATATTGAAGGTGAGTCACTTATTATGGCAATTAAAGATATTGCAGTTTCAAGTGGGTCGGCTTGTACTTCAGCTAGTCTTGAACCAAGTTATGTATTAAGAGCATTAGGGCGTTCAGATGAATTAGCTCATAGCTCAATCCGATTTTCAATTGGACGTTATACTAAAGAATCAGATATTGATTACACAATTAAGCTTTTAAAAGAAAAAATAAATAAGCTTAGAGAATTATCTCCTCTTTGGGAGATGTTTCAAGATGGTATAGATTTAGAAAAAGTAGAATGGGCAGAACATTAAATTTTTAGGAGGAATTTGTTATGGCTTATAGCGATAAAGTATTAGATCATTATGAAAATCCAAGAAATGTTGGTTCCTTTGACAAAAAAGATCCAACAGTTGGAACTGGTATGGTTGGAGCTCCTGCTTGTGGTGATGTGATGAAGCTTCAAATTAAAGTAGGTGAAAATGGAATTATTGAAGATGCAAAATTTAAAACCTATGGATGCGGCTCAGCTATTGCATCAAGTTCACTAGTTACAGAAATGCTTAAAGGTCGAACATTAGATGAAGCACAAGCTATAAAAAACACATCAATAGTTGAAGAATTAGCATTGCCTCCAGTTAAAATTCATTGTTCAGTTTTAGCTGAAGATGCAATTAAAGCAGCAGTAGCTGATCTGAAAGCCAAGAAAAAATAATGTCTATATCATTAACAGAAAAAGCAGCGGAAAGAGCTCAAAAATACCTTAAAACAAGGGGTAAAGGTATTGGATTAAAATTAGGAGTTAAAACCACTGGCTGCTCTGGAATGGCTTATACATTAGAATTTGTTGATGATATTTCACCTGAAGATAAAGTATATGAAAGTCATGGTATTAAAATTTTAGTCGACCCTAAAAGCCTCATTTATATTGATGGAACAGAATTAGACTTTATAAAAGAAGGTTTAAATGAAGGATTTCAATTTAATAATCCTAAGGTCAAAGATAGTTGTGGCTGTGGAGAGAGTTTTACGGTTTGACACAAAATTATTTTGAAATATTTAACTTTCCTATGCAGTTTAATATCGACCTTAATAGGCTCCAGAAATCTTATCGAATAATACAAGCAGAAATTCATCCTGATAAATTTATATCAGCAAGTGAAATTGAAAAAAAACAATCATTAATAAAGTCCACAGAAGTTAATGATGCTTATCAAACTCTTAAAAACCCTATAAAAAGAGCTAAATATTTAATTAAAATAAATTTAAAATCTAAACAAAAAGACTCTACTTTACCTCCGAATTTTTTAATGAAACAAATGGAATGGGAAGAATATCTAGAATCCATATGGAATCAAAAAGAAGAATTAGAAAAATTTAAGCTATTAATTAGTACGGAATATCAAAAAATACTAAATGCCTTAGAAAATGCATGTGATAAAAATAAAAATTGGAATGATGCTATGCAAATTATTAATGAAATTCAATTTATTGATAAATTAAATCATAAAATTATTAAACAAATTAACGAAATAGAGACAAAATAATGGCGCTCCTTCAAATTTCTGAACCAGGAAAAAGCACAATGCCTCACGAACACCGAAATGCGGTGGGGATTGACCTAGGTACAACTAATTCTCTTGTTGCATCTGTAATAAGTGGAACAGCTAGTATTTTAAAACAAACAAATAATAGTAATTTATTAGCTTCAGTAGTTAATTATTCTTCAGATAATACTATTGTCGGCATAGAAGCAAAAAAGCTTCAAATACATGATCCTCAAAATACTATTTCTTCAGTCAAAAGGTTGATTGGGAAAAATTTATCTGATATTAATCAAAAAAATTATTCGTTAAATTTACAAAATAAAGAAGGCATAATTTCTATTAAAACAAATCAAGGAGAAAAAAATCCAATTGAAATATCAGCTGATATTTTAAAAAAACTTAAAAAAACTGCTGAAGATAATTTAGGTAATGAATTATATGGAGCCGTCATAACAGTTCCAGCTTATTTTGATGATGCTCAAAGACAAGCAACTAAAGATGCCGCTAAACTAGCTGGTATTAATGTGCTTAGATTAATCAATGAGCCAACAGCTGCAGCAGTAGCTTATGGTTTAGATCAAAATAAAGAAGGAAATTTTGTAATATATGATTTAGGTGGAGGGACATTTGATATTTCTATTCTAAATTTATCTAAAGGTATATTTGAGGTACAAGCTACGCACGGAGATGCTAATCTTGGCGGAGATGATTACGACCAAGCAATTTTTAATTGGCTTTCTGAAAACAATAAAATTAATACATCTGACGCAATAATAAAACAAAAACTATATGCTCTATCTAGAGAAATTAAAGAAAAACTAACCGATAAAACTACCCTTACAATCAATGAAAAAATCAATGAAAAAATACATATTAAATGCCAATTAAGTCAAAAAGATTTTGAAAAAATAACTAAAAATCTTACAAAAAAAACAATTGATTCAACACGCCATGCACTTCATGATGCGGGATTAAGTGTCTCAGAAATTCAAGGAATTGTAATGGTAGGTGGATCAACTAGAATGCCTTGCATTCAAAACGCAGTAGAAGATTTTTTTAAACAACCGCTTCTAAATAATCTTAACCCAGATGAAGTTGTTGCTTTAGGTGCTGCACAACAAGCAAATATTTTAGCAGGCAATACTAATGATAATCTTCTTTTGCTTGATGTGATTCCCTTATCTTTAGGAATTGAAACTGTGGGAGAAATTGTTGAAAGAATTATTCCTCGTAATTCAACATTACCTATATCAATGGGTCAAGAATTTACAACATACAAAGATGGGCAAACTGCCATGATTATTCATGTTGTTCAAGGTGAACGTGATTTAGTTAAAAATTGTAGGTCATTAGCAAAATTCACTCTCAAAGCTATTCCTCCATTAGTAGCTGGAGCAGCAAAAATTTTAGTCACTTTCCAAATTGATACTGATGGCCTACTTTCTGTAAGCGCTAGAGAGCTATCAACAGGAATTCAATCGGCAATAGAAGTTAAACCTTCATATGGCTTATCTGATAAAAAAATAAAGAAAATGTTAGAAGATTCATTTAATCTTGCAAAAGAAGATAAAGAATCAAGAGCTTTATCTGAAGCAAAAACAGAAGGATTACAACTTTGTGAAATGATAGAAAATGCTATTAAAGAGGACCCTAGTTTGTTAGATAAAAAAGAACTAAATTTATTACAAAAAAACTTAGTTAAATTAAAAAAATTACTTGAATCTTCTGATAGAAATAATATAGAAAAAATTACCAAATTACTAAACGACAATAGTCAATCATTTGCAGCCAAACGCATGGATAAATCTATTCATAAAGCGTTAACTGGTAAATCAGTTAGCTCGCTGGAATTTTAATATGCCAAAAATTATTATCTTACCTCATAATGAAATTTGCCCAGATGGAGATATTATAGAGGCTAAACCTGGTGATTCTATATGTGATACTTTATTAAAAAATCATATTCATATTGAACATGCATGTGAAAAAGTATGTGCATGCACAACTTGCCATGTAATTGTTAAAGAAGGAATTGAATCACTCAACCCATCTAAAGAAGATGAAGATGATATGCTTGATAAAGCCTGGGGATTATGTCCGCAATCCAGATTATCTTGTCAATCTATTGTTAAGAATAAGGATTTAACAATTGAGATACCGAAATATACAATTAATTTAGCAAAAGAAGGGTAAATATTTACCTAAAAACTAATTCCATAGCCAACTCCAATTGCATTATATTCGCTATCCCCTACTTTTCTTTTAAATCCTATTGATAATATTTTATCCTCAGTAAGTTTATATCCAATACCTGCCTTAAATGTTTCTGTATAATCACGATGCTGATCTGTATCAAATGCATCGCGAAATCTAATGCCGCCCTTAATTGACCATTTATCATCAATTTTATATTTCAAGCTTGGAGTAATAGCCCAAAAATTAAAAGTACTTGTATTTGTTTTTTTATTACCAGCAGCAACTCTTATATTTACACTTAAATCATCTAATAATTTAACTTTACCAATGATTGCTACACTTATTCTTGTACCAAATCCATTATGATCTTTTTGTTTGTGCATTGCCTTAATTTCAGTTGAAATATTACTATTCAGTTTTAAACCTAATACACCACTACCTTCAATTGCATCTTGCTCACCATCTTGACCATTTTGTTGGCCAAGTGAAATTTTGGCATAATAATCTTCTGCCATAATATTGCTTGTTATTAGCAACAAAAAAATCAAAATGATCTTTTTCATAATTATCTTTTAATTTAACATAAATTTATTTTTTGTATTACTTTCTATGTTCTCGCTAAGAAGTATTATCTAATTTGAATATGACAATCCAATGACAAATTTATAAATAAGATATATATATTTAATTACGTGATGTTTAGAAATATTAACGATTATGATTAAAATAAAATTGCATTCTTATAATCTATTTCGACAATGCCAGTAGATAAATTATAAACGCATCCTACAATCCCAATTTTTTTAGTTTTAATCATTTCATTAATTATTGAGCTATTCAAGAGTATTCTCTCTATTTGTTTTTGTACATTAAGAAAACAAACTTTCTGAACAAATAAATCATTTTTAGAATTTCTTTGTTCTTTATCACTAATAGATTTCTCTAAATCAACAGCTGGTTCAATTAATTTTATAATTTCACCAATATTATTTCCTTTTTTTTGATCGCAAGCTGCCTTAATTGCTCCACAACCAGTATGACCCATCACAATAATTATTTTTGAACCTAATTGATCACAAGAAAATTCAATACTACCAATTGCTTCTTTTGAAGCAATATTGCCAGCCAATCTAACACTAAATAAATCACCAAGATTCTGATCAAAAATCAACTCAACAGTAGTTCTTGAATCACTACAACTTAAAATAGATGCAAAAGGATTTTGTTTATCTTTAATTTCATCTCGAATATTTAATACATCATGTTGAATCTTAAGGTCATTAATAAAACGCTGATTGCCTTCTATTAAAATATCAAGCGCTTCTTTTGATGTTATTTTATCTCGATTAACTTTTGGATGTTTATACATATTATGTTTTAGACCTCATCTGTGGAAATAAAATCACATCTCTAATGCTCGGACTATTTGTTAATAACATTACTAATCTATCAATTCCAATTCCACAACCTCCAGTTGGTGGTAAACCATATTCAAGAGCCTTTATAAAATCATCATCGTAATACATTGCTTCATCGTCCCCGGATTCTTTTGCTTTTACTTGCGATTTAAATCTCTCTGCTTGATCTTCAGCATCATTTAATTCTGAAAATCCATTTGCAATTTCTCTTCCTGCTATAAATAATTCAAATCTATCGGTAAGATTAGAATCTTCATCAGAAGTCCTTGCTAAAGGAGAAACTTCAATAGGATAATCAATAATATAAGTAGGATTCCAAAGATGCTCTTCTGCTACCGACTCAAATAAAACTAATTGATGTGCCCCCAATCCAGAATCAGCTGGTAATTTATTCCCTAATTTTTTTAAAGCTCTGCTAATAAACTCTTTATCATTTAGATCTTTCTCTGAAAATTCTTTTGAATATTTTATAATTGCTTGTACTAATGTTAATCGATCAAAAGGAGCGCTAAAATCAATTAATTTACCCTGATATTCAACCTTTTCAATTCCAACAACTAACTTAGAAACTTCTCTAATACAAGATTCAGTAAAATCCATAAGCCATTCATAATCTGTATAAGCAGCATAAAACTCCAACATAGTAAATTCAGGATTATGTCGAACACTTAATCCCTCATTTCTAAAACTTCTATTAATCTCAAAAACACGATCAAAACCACCAACAACTAATCTTTTTAAATAAAGTTCAGGAGCAATCCTTAAAAACATTTCCATATCCAAAGAATTATGGTGTGTTTTAAACGGTCTTGCTGTTGCCCCTCCTGGTATTGAATGTAACATTGGAGTCTCTACCTCTAAAAACTTATTTAATTGCATATAATTTCTAATCTCTGAAACTATTTTACTTCGCTTTAAAAAAGTTTTCTTTGTATCCTCATTTACAATTAAATCTACATATCGTTGACGATATTTTATTTCTTGATCAGTTAGACCATGAAATTTTTCTGGTAAAGGTCTTAATGATTTTGTTAATAAAATAATTTCAGTTACTTCAACACTTAATTCATTTGTATTAGTTTTAAATAATTTACCTTTTGCGCCAATAATATCGCCAAGATCCCATCGCTTAAAATCCGAATATAATTCTGGCTCTTTCTTTGAGTTAATTAAGTCTCTTGAAACATATAGTTGAATTCTTCCGCTTGTATCTTGGATAGTTGTAAAACTTGCTTTACCCATAACCCGTTTCAACATAATACGACCTGCTACAAGTACATTTATATTTTTCTTTGCAAGAGTTTCCTTATCATTCTCATCATATTGAAGATGTAAATCCTCAGCATAAGAATCTGGCGAAAAGTTATTTGGAAATGCAATTCTTTTTTCACGAATCTCTTTTAACTTAGATCTACGCTCTAAAATAATTGAATTTTCATCCTGCTGAACTGGTTTTTTATTGTCAGTCAATTTACACCCCTTGTTTTAAACTTTCACTAATAAAAGGATCTAGATCTCCATCCAAAACCCCTTGAGTATTACCTATTTCAATTGAAGTTCTTAGATCTTTAATTCGTGACTGATCTAATACGTAACTTCTTATTTGGTGCCCCCAACCAATATCAGTTTTTGCATCCTCAACTGCCTGTTTCTCTTCATTTCTTTTATTCAATTCCAATGAATACAATTGTGCCTTAAGCATATTCATTGCCTCAGTCTTATTTCGATGTTGTGATCGATCGTTTTGACATTGAACTACAGTATTAGTTGGAATATGTGTAATTCTAACAGCGGAATCTGTTTTATTAATATGTTGCCCTCCTGCTCCTGAAGCTCTGTAAGTATCAATTCTTAAATCTGAAGGATTAACATCAATCTCTATTGATTCATCAATTTCTGGATAAACATTTACACCAGCAAATGAAGTATGTCGACGACTACCTGAATCAAAAGGTGATTTTCTTACTAATCGATGTATTCCAGTTTCAGTTCTAAAATAACCAAATGCATAATCACCTGATACCTTTAATGTTGCACCTTTTATTCCTGCTATTTCTCCTTCAGATAATTCCAATACCTCAACTTTAAACTCTTTTCTTTCTGCATATCGAATATACATTCTCAACAACATATTAGCCCAATCTTGGGCCTCAGTTCCACCACTTCCTGATTGAAAATCTATGAAACAATTATTAGGATCCATCGAGTTAGAAAACATTCGTTTAAACTCAATTTCATCTATTTGTTTTTCAAGTTTAACAGTGTCTTCCTTAATAGTTTTAAGGGTAGTGAAATCCTCTTCTATAGATACCAAATCAAAAAGTTCTTGATTATCCTTTAACTGTTTCTTAAGGTTTTCTGCTTGAGTAACTATAATTTCAAGCATCCTTTTTTCTTTACCAATCTTTTGACTTAAACTACGATCCGACCATGTTGTTGGGTCTTCTTGTTGTTTAGATAATAATTCTATTCTCTTTATCTTAGCATCAAGATCAAAGATACCCCCGTAAAGTATCAAACTTTTTATTAATAAATATGATTTGTTGTTTTAATAATCCGATCTCTTCTTGATCCATAATTAAGCCTTTTATAACTATAAAAATTAGTTGTTATTATACTCTGAATTAAAAATCATAAATATGTCATAAATATGTCACATTTATTATTTATTCTTTAAAAATTATTCTCTTTTAATATATCAATCCTTAGGAATCTAAAGAAATGAATGAATTTAAAGTTTCTATATATAAAGTATTTATTGGACTTATAATCACTTTATTTCTTCCAACGCCAACAATAGCTGCAGTAGATATTGTAAGAATTGATGGCTCCAGTACTGTTTATCCAATAACAGAAGCTGTTGCTGAGGAGTTTCAAATTGAGACAGGCATTAAAGTAACAGTTGGTGTTTCAGGAACTGGTGGTGGTTTTAAAAAATTCTGCAGAGGAGATACAGTTATTTCTAACGCCTCTCGCCCAATAAAAGCAAATGAAATTAAAAAATGTAAAGCAGCAGGAATTGATTTTATAGAAATCCCTGTAGCATTTGATGCATTAACCGTAGTAACTAATAAAAAAAATGATTGGGTAAAAGACATGACTCCAGCAGAGCTTAAAAAAGCATGGGAGCCAGCAGCCCAAGGTAAGATTATGAAATGGAGTCAAATTAGAGAAGGTTGGCCTGATACCCCTTTAAAGCTTTATGGGCCTGGTGCAGACTCAGGCACTTTTGACTATTTTACTGAAGCTATTGTTGGGGAATATAAAGCAATCAGAGGTGATTTTACAGCTTCAGAAGATGATAATGTTTTAGTGCAAGGTATCTCTGGTGATAAAGGAGGTATGGGTTACTTTGGCTTAGCTTATTATGTTGAGAATAAAAATAGATTAAAACCAGTAGCAGTGAAAAACAATGATGGTAAGTTTGTTCTTCCTTCATTAAAAACTGTAATGGATGGCTCATATAATCCACTTGCCAGACCTTTATTTATATATTTAAATGCTTCGAAAGCAGCATCTGATTCAAATGTTAAAAAATTTATTGATTTTTATTTAAAGTATGCAGCACCTTTATCTAAAGAGGTAGGCTATATTCCATTTAGTAAGAAAGAATATGCTGCGATTACTAATCATTACAAAACATTAAAAACTGGGACCGCATTCAAAAAACCAGCTATTGGTTTATCAGTTCAACAAATGCTTGATTTATCAGCAGGAAATCAATAAATAAAATGGGTTCAGAAAATAATTTAATTATTAGTTCAAGATTAGCTAAAAACTATAAAAGAAATTTAATAGAAAGAATGATTGAATTTGGCTTATTATGTTCTGGAATTGTTGCTATATTTATTACTCTAGCAATTATTTATGTTCTTGTATCAGAGGCAATCCCTTTTTTTCAACATGTCAGTATGAAAGATTTTTTAACTGATACTGTATGGACTCCTAATTACTCTATTAAGCATTACGGAATATTACCTTTAATATCAGGAACACTTACAACAACTGGAATAGCTTTAATTGTTGCAGTACCACTTGGAACAATTACAGCAATCTATTTGTCTGAATTTGCTTCACATAAAGTTAGAGAAGTAATTAAACCAATACTTGAACTACTTGTTGGTGTACCTACCGTTGTATTTGGTTATTTTGCTTTAATGTTAGTTACTCCAATGTTGCAAAAAATTTATCCAGATCTAACAACATTTAATATGCTAGGTCCTGGAATTGTTATGGGAATAATGATTGTTCCTTATATAGCATCCGTAGCTGAAGACTCTATGAGAGCAGTTCCAATGGCAATAAGGGAAGGAGCTTATGCAATGGGAGCTACTCGTTTTCAAACGGCAATAAAAGTTGTCACTCCCGCAGCAATTTCAGGAATTGTTGCTGCCTATATTTTAGCAATTAGTCGTGCAGTTGGAGAAACTATGATTGTAGCAATCGCTGCTGGTCAACAACCAAACTTTACATTTAATCCAGTCGAAAGTGCTGCAACAATAACATCATATATAGTATCAGTTGCATTAGGAGACTTAGAGCACGGCGGTATCGGATATCAAAGTATCTTTGCTGCTGGTCTAACTTTACTGATTATGACATTACTAATTAACATATTAGGACATATGGTCCGTAAAAAATATGCGGAACGATATTAATTATGATTAAACAAAAAAAAGCTTCGAATTTGAAAGATCTCAATGTAATTCGAAAGATGATTTCTAATCATAAAAAATATGATTTCATGTTCGCTGGACTCGGAACAATTGTAATTGCCTCACTAACAATTACTCTTTTAGTTTTATTTCTTGACCTTGTAATTGATGGATATCCAAAATTTAATCTAGATTTTCTCTCCAATTTTCCATCTAGACGCGCAGCAAGAGCAGGTATTTTATCAGCTTGGGTTGGCTCTTCCCTAGTACTTTTAGTTACATTTTTTGTTGCGGTTCCATTAGGAGTCGCCTCAGGTATTTATCTAGAAGAATATGCTAAAAAAAACTGGTTTTCTGATTTAATAGAAATTAATGTTTCTAATTTAGCTGGTGTACCATCAATTATTTATGGCTTGTTAGCTTTAGGCTTATTTGTTTATAGCTTTGGATTAGGGCAAAGTATTCTAACTGCAGGTCTTACCCTAGCTCTTCTTATGTTACCTATTGTTATTGTGTCAACAAGAGAAGCTATCAGAGCAATTCCTGTTCATATTCGTGAGGCCGCTTACGCTGTCGGCGCGACAAAATGGCAAGTATGTCATAACCATGTAATCCAGTATGCTTATGGGGGAATTTTAACAGGTATTATTATTGGTATGGCTAGAGCTATTGGTGAAACAGCTCCAGTTATAACTATTGGCGCGCTTACATTTATTGCGTTCTTACCCCCTAGTCCGGTTGGTTTAGAACCTCCATTTATAAACTTTGATTGGTTAGATGCTGGCTTTAGTGTGTTACCTATTCAAATGTTTAATTGGATTTCAAGACCGCAACATGCATTTCACATAAATGCCGCAGCTACTGGAGCAATAATTATAATACTTACACTTTTAATGAATGGTTTAGCTATTAAGCTTAGATATAATATTAGAAAAAAAATTAAATGGTAAAAATATTACTATGAATAAATTAAAACATAATGAAATAATTAAAGCTGAATCTAAAAATCTAGATTTCTTTTACGCTGATGGTACCCAAGCATTAAAGAATGTTAGCTTACCCGTTTATGAAAATAAAATTACTGCACTTATTGGTCCCTCAGGTTGTGGGAAATCAACTTTTTTAAGGTCTTTTAATAGAATGCATGATCTTTATCCTGGTAATCGCTACAAAGGTCAAATTATTTTACAACCAGATAATACCAACATACTTTCAGAAAAAGTTGATCCGATTGAAGTACGAATGAGAATTAGTATGGTATTTCAAAAACCTAATCCCTTTCCTAAATCTATATATGAAAATGTAGCCTATGGACTTAGAGTAAGAGGTGAAACTAATAAACGTGCATTAGATGAAAAAGTTGAAGAAGCCTTAAAAGGAGCTTCATTATGGAATGAAGTTAAAGATAGATTACAAGATTTAGCTTTTAATCTTTCGGGTGGACAACAACAAAGATTATGTATAGCAAGAGCTTTAGCAACAGAGCCTGAGATTATGTTATTTGATGAACCAACCTCAGCATTAGATCCAATTGCCACAATGAATATTGAAGAATTAATGTCAGAATTAAAAGAAAAGTTATCAATATTAATTGTAACTCATAATATGCAACAAGCTGCTAGAATTTCAGACTATACAGCCTATATGTATCTCGGGAAATTAGTCGAATATGATGCAACTAATCAAATATTCACTAATCCATCAAAGAAAGAAACTGAAGATTATATTACAGGTAAATTTGGATAAATTTAAAACTTTATTTTTTCAACTAGAAACTCTGCAGCCATAATCGCTTTTTTCTTATCTGGTCCTTCTGTCATAATTCTTATAAGTGGCTGAGTACCTGATTCACGAATTAAAATACGCCCTTTGTTTTCCATTATCAACTTAGCTTCATTAATAGCATTATTAATTACTTTAGATGTAAGATTTATTTTTTTTCTAAGCGGTAGATTAATTAAAATTTGTGGGTACATTGGTATTGCTTTTAATGCTTCTTCCATAGGTATTTTAATCTCAATAATTGAATTTAATACTTGTAATGCTGAAATAATTCCATCACCAGTTGAATGTTTATCTGTTATAAGAATATGTCCAGAATTTTCACCTCCTAATATCCAATTTTTTTCATATAACATCTTTGAAACATAACGATCACCAACAGCAGAACGTAAAAAAGGAATATCCATTTTTTTACACTGCTCTTCAAATGCTAAATTTGTCATTAAAGTTCCAACAACTCCGCCTCTTAATTTACCTTTATGAAAGTAATTCTGGACTATTAAAAATAATAATTGATCACCATCTACAAGATTACCATTTGAATCTGCCATAATTACACGATCACCATCACCATCAAATGCTATACCTAAATCAGCATTATTGGATAAAACACTTTTTTGTAAAAATTCAGGATGAGTCGATCCAGCATTATGATTAATATTTAGTCCATCTGGTTTATTATTTATTGTAATAATCTCTGCGCCAAAATCAGAAAATACTTTTGGTGCAGCTTGATAAGTTGCACCGTGAGCACAATCTAAAATAATTTTTAAATTTTTTAAACTAAAGTTAGAATCAACTGTACTTTTACAAAAACTAACGTATCTATCAATCGCATCATCAATTCGCCTTGCTTTACCTATTTCATTGGGAGGAATAGAATTAATTTCTTTATCTAATAAAGCTTCTATTTGTAATTCAATATTATCTGGCAATTTAACTCCTAAATCTGAAAAAAACTTAATTCCATTATCTTCAAAAGAGTTATGAGATGCTGAAATTACTACGCCGATTTGTGCACCTAATGATTTTGTTAAAAATGCTATTGCTGGAGTTGGAATTGGCCCTGTTAAAAGAACATCAACACCTGCAGATGAGAACCCTGACTCTAATGCTGATTCAAGCATATAGCCTGATATTCGAGTATCTTTCCCAATTACAACTATTGGTTTCTTTTTATTTTTACACGATCTTGTTAAGACAATACCAGCAGCATAGCCAAGTTTAACGAAAAATTCTGGAGTTATTGGATTTTCTCCAGTTTTACCTCTTATTCCATCAGTACCAAAATATTTTCTTGTCATTTAAATTTACTTATCTTCTGATTCTAAAATTTTAAGCGCAATCTTTGTTTCTTTAACATCATGAGCTCTAATTATATTTGCACCTTTTAAAACACTCAGAGCAGCCATTATTGCACTTGCCTGAATAATATCATTTTCTTGATTACCAACAATATTTCTTATCATTGATTTTCTGGAAACACCTATAAGTAAAGGTTTTGATAATTTTTTTAACTTATCCAGTGACTGAAATAATTTTAAATTATTTTCATATGTTTTACCAAATCCAAAGCCAGGATCCACTACTATTCTTGATTTATCTATACCAGATTCTTCACAAATATTAATTCTATCTTGAAGAAACTCTTTTACCTCTTCAACAACATTTTTATAAGATGGATTTTTTTGCATATTTTGAGGATTACCTTTCATATGCATTAACGATAAAATTACATTTGAATTAGAAATAACATCAATTGAACCAGGCTGTCTTAATGAAAATATATCATTAATCATCTCAGCTCCTAGATCAATCCCAAGCTTCATAATTTCTGGTTTATAAGTGTCTATAGATACTGGGATTTGAAAATTTTTTTTTATAGCCTTTATTACAGGCTCAATTCTTTCTCTTTCTTCTTTGATTTCTACAATCTTAGCTCCAGGTCTTGTTGATTCAGCACCAATATCAATTAAATCAACCCCGTCATTTATCATTACTTCAGTATGTTGAATTGCTTTTTTTGAATCTATAAAACGTCCACCGTCAGAGAAAGAATCAGGAGTTACATTAAGTATCCCCATAATTAATGGTTTTTTATTTTTTTGAAGAAGTTTTTGTATAGAATTCATACAAAAAAATAAAGGGGCTTTCGCCCCTTCTTATTAATTCTTCGCTGTAGGTTGAGTTGATATAGTGTCAGAAGGTCCAATAGTTGGTCCTTTTTTATCTGTTGGCGACTTTGTTGAGCCTGTAGATGGTTTAGATGGTTTAGGTTTTCTAACTTTTTTACCTGCCATTACATCAGCTATCTGATCACTATCGATTGTCTCATACTCAAGAAGAGCTTTAGCCATTGCCTCTACTTTTCTTTTATTTTTTTCTATTAATTTACGTGCAATTTTATATTGTTCATCTAAGATAGATTTAATTTCTATATCTACTTTTAGTTGAGTCGCTTCAGAGATAGATTTGGTATTTAAAAATGATTCTGCATTATCATCAACATATACCATAGTTCCTAATTTATCAGACATACCATATTTAGTTACCATCTCTCTAGCTAACTTTGTTGCACGATCAAAATCATTCGCTGCACCAGTAGACATTTGCTTCATAAAAACTTCCTCTGCAATTCGTCCACCAAATAAGATTGATATTTCTTCTAACATTTTCTCTTTAAAATTACTAAATGTGTCATATTCAGGAAGTTGCCAAGTAAGTCCAAGAGCCCATCCTCTTGGCATAATTGTTACTTTATGAACTGGGTCAGCATTTGGAAGAAGTTTAGCGACAATTGCATGTCCAGATTCATGGTAAGCGGTATTTCTTCTCTCTTCTTCTCTCATAATAAGTGATTTTCTTTCTGGGCCCATAAATATTTTATCTTTTGCTTCTTCAAAATCTTCCATATCTACAGTATGTTTATTAGCTCTCGCAGCAAATAATGCTGATTCATTAACCAAATTAGCTAAATCAGCGCCAGAAAAACCAGGTGTTCCTCGAGCAATAATATCTGCTTTTACATCTGCATCAGCTGGTATCTTTCTCATATGAACAAGAAGAATCTCTTCTCTTCCTTTAATATCAGGTAATGAAACCATAATTTGTCTATCAAAACGACCTGGTCTCAATAAAGCTTTATCAAGTACATCAGCCCTATTGGTTGCTGCTATAACAATAACTCCTGAATTAGGTTCAAATCCATCTAATTCAACAAGTAATTGATTTAATGTTTGCTCGCGTTCATCATTTCCACCACCGGTTCCTGCTCCTCGACTCCTTCCTACTGCATCTATTTCATCAATAAAAATAATACAAGGCGAACTTTTTTTAGCTTGCTCAAACATATCTCTGACTCTTGCTGCACCAACACCAACAAACATTTCAACAAAATCAGAACCAGATATAGTAAAAAATGGAGCCTTTGCTTCGCCCGCAACAGCTCTCGCAAGAAGTGTTTTACCTGTTCCAGGAGGCCCCACCATTAGAACACCGCGAGGTATTCGGCCACCTAATTTATGAAATTTTGATGGATCTTTTAGAAAATCAACTAATTCATAAACTTCTTCTTTAGCTTCATCACACCCAGCTACATCTTTAAATGTTGTTTTATTTGAAGTTTTATCAAGCTGTCTTGCTTTACTTTTTCCAAAAGAAAAAGGACCGCCACCCTTATTGCCGCCTTGCATCTGGCGCATAAAAAATATCCACACACCAACTAATAAAATCATTGGAAACCATGAAATAAATATATTCATTAATAAAGATTGTTGCTCTTCAGGTTTTGCATCTACAATGACATTATTTTTTAGTAAATCCGATACTAACCATGGATCTGTGGGAGCATAAGTTGAAAACTTTTTCCCATCCACAGTTATTCCAGTTAAGTTATGACCATCAATTTCAACTTTTGCAATACTACCTAATTTCACCTGATCCATAAATTGCGAATAAACTAATTTATTCTCAAATCTAGTTGACCCAGAAAATTGATTGAAAATAGTCATCATAAATAGGCCGATTGCAAGCCATATCATTATACTTTTAAGGTTATTATTCACATTCTCACCTTTATTATTTATTATTTATTGTTAATCATTATTCTAAACTAGAATATCTTTAAAAACTTATGTATTTAATTTTTTATGTCCTAAAACAAATATTTCTGAACTTCTATCTCTTGATGATTTTGGTTTTATTCTTATTACCTTTTTAAAAAAAGGCTTACAAGAATTAACAAAATTATCAAAATCTGAACCCATAAAAGACTTGACCAAAAAATGACCGTTCGGTTTCAAAAAATTACATGAAAAATCTAAAGCAAGCTCATTTAAATAAATAGCCGCTGATTGATCAACAGTCTTCACACCACTTATATTGGGGGCCATATCCGAAATTACAAGGTCTACTTTAAAATCTTTTAATTTATTTTTTATTTCACTTAAAACCTTGTTATCTCTAAAATCTCCTTGTATAAATTCTACTTCTTTTATAGGCTTCATTTCTAATAAATCTACTGCAATCACTTTTCCCATCATGCCAATTTCTTTTGTAGCGACTTGAGACCAGCTTCCTGGTGCAGAACCTAAATCAACAATCATCATATTTTTTTTAAACAGATCATATTTTTCATGGATTTCGATTAATTTATATGCAGCGCGCGATCGATACCCATCCTTTTGTGCTTGTTTAACAAAAGAATCAGAAGTATGCTCAGACATCCAGTTTTTACTAGTCCTTGTTCTTTTCATCTGTTATGATTCACATCCTAATAAATTTAAACAAAATAAAAATGCTAAATTCTAAACAAATTGCGTATTTAAAAAGCCTTTCTCACTCCATTAATCCAGTAGTTCAAATTGGTAATAAAGGACTCTCTGAAGCGGTAATAAAAGAAATCGGAGAAAGTTTAAAGGCTCACGAACTTATCAAAATTCAAGTTCAAAATAATGATAAATTAAAGAGACAAACTTTTTCAGATTTAATATGTAAAAAATTAGATGCAATTTCAATTAATCATATTGGTAAGCAATTAGTTATTTTTAAAGCTAATATAGAATCAAAAATTAAACTGCCTTAAAGTCTAACGAATCTTTAAAACTAAAAAAATACCCAAGAAACATTCAATTAAAAATGCAGCGCTTGCTATTCCATGCCATGTGCCATATCTATCTGCAAACACACTTTCTATTATTTCCTTTGAAATAGAACTTTCTCTAAAATTTTCAAGGATAGGATTAATTCCAAAGTAACTAATCAAAATTAAACTTAACATTAATATTATTAACCAAAAAGTAATAGATTTTAAAAAAAGTAAATTTTCTTTTTTAAACCCATAAAACAAAAGATAACTTGAAGAAAAAATTCCAAATAAATTCATAAAAGTAAACATATCTTCTACAATGTAATCTGCCATATAAGTAGGCATTTTATTAAATACGATTATTGTGACCATTAACATGGCCCATATGCCTCCTACCCAAAGTGAAGAAATAATTACAGCTAACTTTTGCAATAATGAATTCATAACTTATATATAAGATATTTTTATAATTTCGTAATTTTTTAATCCACCTGGTGTCTCAAAGTCAATCACATCTCCTTCTTCTTTTCCAATCATTGATTTAGCTAAAGGCGAATTTATTGATATTTTTTTTTCTTTAATATCAGCTTCATCATCTCCGACAATTTGATAGATAGATTTTGTTTCTTCATCTAAATCTTCTATCTCTACAGTAGAACCAAAAACACATTTTCCTTCTGCATTTAATTTAGATGGGTCAATTATTACTGCCTGCGAAAGAATTGATTCAATTTGTCTTATTCGGCCTTCAATAAAACCTTGACGCTCTTTTGCTGCATCATATTCAGCATTCTCAGATAAATCACCTTGAGCTCTAGCTTCTGCTATATCTTGCACAACTTTTGGCCTATCAACACTTTTTAGTTGCTTTAATTCTGCTTTTAATAATTCTGACCCATTTCGGGTGATTGGAATTTGATTCATTCAACTGTTCCTATGTATAAAATCACTCTGATTTTTTTTCAGTAATAATTATTGAGTCTATTTTAAGAAGAAATTTTATGCAAGCTTTGTAAAGAAGATACACGAAGCTTATTAGAAAAATTCATAGCCTTGCATGCCGCTCGAGCGCCAAAAATAGTAGTGTAATACGTAACTTTATTTTGTAACGCATTTCTTCTAATTTCATATGAATCAGCAATAGCTCTTTTATCTTCAGTAATATTGACAATAAAATCAATTTCATCATTTTTAATCATATCTACAATATGTGGCCTTCCTTCAGCGACCTTGTTAACCGCAACTACTTTCATATTGTTTTCTTTTAATACATTTGCAGTACCTTTGGTCGCGACTAACTTAAAACCTAAATTATTAAGGGATTTTGCAATATCAATAACATTATAATGATCTTCTTTTCTAACGCTTAAAAATGCCTTACCACTTTTTGGTAGAGATGTTGAAGCTCCAAGCTGAGACTTTATATATGCTTCAGCAAAAGTTTTACCAACCCCCATAACTTCTCCAGTAGATTTCATTTCTGGTCCAAGAATAGTATCTACACCAGGAAATTTAATAAATGGAAAAACAGCTTCTTTTACTGAAAAAAATCTAGGTTCAATTTCTTTTACTAGATTCAAAGATTTAAGTGTCTTCCCAGCCATAACTTTTGCAGCAATTTTAGCTAATGGCCTACCTATTGCTTTTGAAACAAATGGTACAGTTCTTGAAGCTCTTGGATTAACCTCCAATACATATATTTCTTCGTTTTGGATTGCAAATTGAACATTCATTAAACCAACGACATTTAATTCTTTTGCCATTAGTTTTGTTTGAGTAATTAATTTTTTTTGTATTTTCTTAGATAAGCTATGAGGAGGAAGAGAGCAAGCTGAATCACCTGAATGAACACCTGCTTGCTCAATGTGCTCCATAATTCCTGCTACTACAACTACCTTACCATCTGATACAGCATCAATATCTATTTCAATAGCATCATTTAAGAAACGATCTAATAAAACAGGAGATTCATTAGATACCTTAACTGCCTCTCTCATGTAACGTTCTAAATCATTCTTTTCATGAACTATTTCCATAGCTCTACCACCCAAAACATAACTTGGTCTTACAACCAAAGGATAACCAATTTCTTCAGCTTGTTTAATTGCCTGAATTGGATTTTTTGCAGTTTGATTAGGGGGTTGTTTTAATTTTAGTTTTTTTAATATTTGTTGAAAACGTTCACGATCTTCAGCGGCATCAATATCATCAGGTAAAGTACCTATAATTGGGACGCCTTCTTGAGCTAATTCTTTTGCGAGTTTAAGTGGCGTTTGTCCTCCATATTGAACAATTACTCCCCATGGATTTTCTGTTTTAATAATTTCAAGTACATCTTCTATAGTAACTGGTTCAAAATATAATCTATCTGATGTATCGTAATCAGTTGATACTGTTTCAGGATTACAATTAATCATAATGGTTTCAAATCCACAATCTCTTAAAGCAAGAGCTGCATGAACACAACAATAATCAAATTCAATTCCTTGACCAATTCTATTAGGACCGCCCCCTAAAATAATAATTTTTTTCTTTTTTGAAGGATAAGCTTCAGAAATTTCTTCATAGGTTGAATAAAGATAAGCTGTACTACTTTCAAATTCAGCAGCACAAGTATCAACTCTTTTATAAACTGGATGAATTTTATATTTGCAACGTAAAGATCTGATATCCTTACCTTGTTTTCCAATTAATCTAGATATACGGCTATCAGAAAAACCTTTCCTTTTAATATCAAAAAGCACTTCTTTATTAAGTGACTTAATATTCATTTTTTTTATTTTTTCTTCAATTTCAATTAATTCTTTTATCTGATAAAGAAACCAAGGATCAATCTTAGAATGTTGAAATATTTCCTCAATAGATAAACCGATCCTAAATGCATCTCCTAAAAACCATAACCGATCGGGGCCTGGCTCTCTTAATTCTTTAACAATTTCATCTTTATCTATCGATTGTTCAGTTAAGCCGTCCACATCAATTTCTAATCCTCTTAATGCTTTTTGTAAAGATTCTTGAAATGTTCTTCCGATTGCCATAACTTCACCGACAGATTTCATTTGAGTTGTTAATTTACAATCTGCTTGTGGAAATTTTTCAAAAGCAAACCTTGGAATTTTAGTTACAACATAATCAATTGATGGTTCAAATGATGCTGGTGTAAGCCCACCTGTTATATCGTTCGCTAATTCATCAAGAGTGAAACCAACTGCTAATTTAGCTGCAATTTTAGCAATTGGAAAACCTGTGGCTTTTGATGCTAATGCTGATGATCTAGACACTCTTGGATTCATTTCTATAACTATCATTCGACCATCGACAGGATTAATTGAGAATTGAACATTAGAACCACCTGTTTCAACTCCAATCTCTCTTAATACATTTATTGCTGCAGTTCTCATTAATTGATATTCTTTATCAGTTAATGTTTGAGCAGGAGCAACTGTAATAGAATCTCCAGTATGAACTCCCATCGGATCTAAATTCTCAATCGAACAGATAATAATACAATTATCTTTTGCATCTCGAACAACCTCCATCTCAAATTCTTTCCAGCCTAGAAGTGATTCCTCTATTAATAATTCATTTGTTGGAGAAGCATCTAATCCTCTTTTGCAAATATCTATAAATTCTTCTTGATTGTAAGCAATGCCGCCTCCACTACCACCCATAGTAAAAGAAGGACGAATAATTGCAGGATAACCGATGCTAGCTTGAACTTGAACAGCTTGCTCTAAACTATGAGCTATAACTGAACGAGCTGATGAAAGACCAATTCTATCCATCGCTTCTTTAAATTGCTGTCTATCTTCAGCCTTATCAATTGCTTTTTTAGAAGCCCCGATTAATTCCACGTTATATTTCTCTAAAATTCCATATTTATCTAAATCTAAAGCACAATTAAGTGCAGATTGACCACCCATTGTAGGCAACAAAGCATCTGGTTTTTCTTTAGCAATTATTTTACTAACAATTTCCCATTGAATTGGTTCAATATAAGTAGTATTAGCAATATCAGGATCTGTCATAATAGTTGCTGGATTTGAATTAATTAAAATAACTCGATAACCTTCCTCCATTAATGCCTTACATGCCTGAGCGCCAGAATAATCAAATTCACATGCTTGACCTATAATAATTGGGCCTGCACCAATAATAAGTATTGACTTTATATCAGTTCGTTTAGCCACGTAATTTATTTCCTTTAATCATCATATTAATAAATCTATCGAATAAATAATCCATTTCTGAAGGTCCCGGACTGGCTTCAGGATGCCCTTGAAAACTAAATGCTGGTGTATCTATAAGACTAATACCTTGAAGTGTTTTATCAAACAATGAAATATGGGTAACTTTAAGATTGTGAGGGATAGATGAAATATCAACGGTAAATCCATGGTTTTGACTTGTTATAAAAACTTTTCCTGTTTCTTTATCTTGAACAGGATGATTTGCACCATGATGCCCAAATTTCATTTTTAATGTTTTTGCTCCACTTGCTAAAGCTAATAATTGATGCCCTAAACAAATACCAAAAATTGGTAATTTTTTTTCTAAAATAGTTTTAATATTTTTAATAGCATAATCACAAGGTTCAGGATCACCAGGGCCATTTGATAAAAATACTCCGTCAGGCTTTAATGCTAAAACTTCTTTTGCAGATAATTTTGCTGGAACCACTGTTACTTTACATCCTCTTGAAGATAACATTCTTAAAATATTTCTTTTAATTCCAAAATCATAAGCAACTACATGATATTTAAATGAAGAATTATTTTGATAACCTGAGCCAAGCTTCCATTCACCTTCTTTATTTGTATATTTTCTTGAAGTTGAAACAACACTAGCTAAATCCATTCCAGAAATTCCTCGAAAAGATTTTGCTTTTTTAATGGCTTCCTTTTCATTAATATTGCCAGCCATAATACAACCAGATTGTGCACCATTAGTTCTTAAATATTGAGTTAAAGCTCTAGTATCAATTCCTGATATACCTACAATTTTCTGCTTTTTAAGAAAATCAGATAAAGATGTTATAGCTCTAAAGTTTGAATAAGCGATAGGTAAATCACGAATAATTAAACCATTTGCAAATACTTTTTTTGATTCTAAGTCCTCATCATTAATCCCAGTATTACCAATATGAGGATAAGTAAAAGTAATAATTTGTTCG
>ERZ1047821.566-NODE-566-length-27064-cov-21.210856_pt1 | contig 27064 bp, 24 predicted proteins | sample MGYA00383096_ERZ1047821 | MGnify/ENA primary metagenome ERZ1047821 (study PRJEB29581, sample SAMEA5548366) | metagenome | biome: marine; feature: coastal; material: water | depth 25 m | study: Short-term variability in the microbial, nano- and picoplankton... | reverse complement strand
TAAATGTGACATTTTTGATGCCAATAGCACTTTCATTTAATTTAATTTCTTTTACAGCGTCTATGAGTAAAAAAGGATATCGATGCGGTATCATGCGCTTTATATCTTGAATATCTGCACTTTGATTTTTATGATTTATATCTGACATCTTGTTTTCCTTGTAATCAGTTTTTTAAACTAATCTTTTAATTTATTATTTATTCTATTTATTGCTGATTTAGTAATATCACTACCAAGGCTGGCTAATGCAACTGTATCCTTGTTTAGTATCACCTCTATCCCCAATTCATCAATATAACTTAATAAAATAGGGGTGATCTTTTCAAAAAATAATTTCTTGTTTTCATTTAAATAAATATTTATTTGACGTTGCTTTATAGATTGCTCATTTCTGATCTTTTTAACTTTTCCATCAAATTGAAGCGCTAGAATATCAAATTCTATTTTAGAAGTATTTTTTCGAACTTTAGTTAAGTTTAATTCTTCTAGTTCTAGTTCACTTTCAATTAATCTATTTTCAGCTGCTAATTCAGTTACTTTGTCTTCTACATTTTTTAATATATTTCTACCCCATTCAGTTTCTGAAAAAAGAGATTCTTGATCTAAAACAGCTATCGCAGATAACTTTTTGTATACAGGGTATGTTTGTCCATGAGTGAAATTAGTAAGACAAATAAATAATACGCTAATAAAAACATATTTGATTATTTTAAAATACATACCTAAAACCGCGTATCAATCGTAAAGCGGAAATTTTCTATCACATCATAAGTTTCTCTCTTTATTGGTCGTGACCAATTAAATCGCAATGGTCCAATAGCAGAATCCCAAAATATTGATACACCTGCAGCAGATCTGATATTGGCACTATCATCAACTCTTCCTGAATCTGTATTATCCAACCCCCACAAGGAACCAGTATCTATAAATAATCCACCAAATATGCCATATTCTTCAGGTACTCCGATTGGAAATGATGCTTGTAAGCTTAGTGATGTAAACATTTTGCCGCCAAGTGGCGTATTATATATTGTATCAAAAGGTCCTGTGCCCTGATTTCTGAAACCTTTTAAACGATCACCACCAAGAGTAAATCTATTCATTATACTCGCATCAGACCCTGAAATAATACCCGAGGATAAGTCAGAAGTTAGGATAATATCATCACGAAACATTGTTTTGTATGTTTTGAATTTTAGCTCAGATTTTGAATACGATACATTTCCACCTAATCCACTAAACTCTTGTGTTATTCTGAAATCATACCCAGCAGTTGGGCTTACTACTGAATTTGTTTTATCAAGATTATATGAAAAAATAAGTGCACTTTTATTTTTGTTTCCTACATCAGATCTTATTATAGGACTTACAAGAAGAGAATTAGTTGTTAATGCTACTTCATCCTTGTTCAAACGGTATTTAATAGAAAGATTTGAATCCCTACTTAATGGAAATCCAATAGTAGGTGAGAAGTATAATGTTTCAGTCTTTAATGGTGTTGCACTAGGTGTCGACGTTTTTTGGCCAACAGATATGCCAGCAAGAAGATTTCTACCTAAGAAAGAAGGATCTTCAAACCCAATTTCACTTTGTTTCTCAATTTTACTTGATGATAAATCCAACTTAACTGTTTGACCTTTACCAAGAAAATTGCGCTCATTAACGTTAAATGTAAATACTGAACCATCGGATGAATTGTAGCCAGCACCAACACCAAGACTACCTGTTGCTTTTTCCGTTAATTTTACTTCAATTATTACTTTTTCGGGTGTTGAACCTTCACGAGTACTGGTTTCTACATTGCTAAAAAATCCAAGACCACGTATTTTATCAACAGCTTTAAGAATTTTACGTCTATTAAAGGGATCACCTTCCGCAAAGTCAAATTTTAGACGAATAACTTCGTCAAGAGTAGTCGAATTACCCTCAACTTCAATTCTTTCTACAAAAATCTTTTTTGTTTTTTTCAGTTGAATTTCTACATCCATAATTAATTCTGTATCATTGCGATTAATTACGGGAATAGGCTCAATAAAATTGAAACCATTTTTAGTTAAATATATGTCAACTTCTTCAACGAGTTTAGAAATCTTTCTTTGATCAAAAGAACTTCCATTTTTAATTCTATTTAATTTAGTTAAAGAATTTTTATTTATATTTATGTCAGATATGTCAAAATTTATCTCACTGAAATTGTATTGCTGCCCCTCTTTAATAGTATAATTAATTAAAAAAGCATCTTTGGCACGGGTCAGTTTGACAGCAGTTTTTACTTCAAAATCAATATATCCTTTATTTATGTAAAAATTCTGTAAGCTTTCAACATCGTAATCTAACTTTTCTTCTACATAAGTATCAGATTTAATAAGTCGTCTAAATATTCCTGCCTGCTTTGTGGCTATAACACCTTTTAATCTAAAATCTGAAAAAGCACGGTTTCCTGTAAATGATATTTTTTCCACTTCAGTAATACGCCCTTCAGATATTTCAAATATTAGATCCACACGGTTATCTGATAATTCTACAATTTTTGGAGTAATAGAAGCAGATATGCGACCTGTATCTGAATACGCAGAAGCAATTGCATCTGCGTCTTTTTCAGTTTTCGAAATAGAAAGAGTTTGCCTTTCTCTAGAAAAAATTAATTCAGCTAAATTTTCATCTTGTAATGCACTATTACCCTCAAAATTTATTGTATTAATTGTAGGGTTTTCTACCACATTTATCATTAATACATTATTTTCAAATGAAACTGTTACTGTTTTGAAAAAAGTAGATTTTTTTATAAGTTGTAGAGCAGAGTTTAATTGAGATGGACTATATGAAGCGCCTTTTTCAACATTAGAAATAGCTATTATTGTTTCACTTGTAATGCGCTTGTTACCATCAACAACGATAGAAGAAATAGTGCCTTCTTGAGAAAACGATTTCGTTGGCAAAATTGAAAATGATAAAAATAATAGTATCAGCAATGGTATAATGTTTAAATTTTGAAAAAATTGATTTTTTCCTAAATAAGAATTTATAAACATTTCTCGAATCCTACAAAATTTAATTTATTTTATGTTATTCACATTAAAATATAAAGAACGATTATTTTAAAGTTTAATTGCCCGATTTAATTCCAAAACAATAAAATTCGCGAAATATCATTAACAGACACAAAAAGCATTAAAGTTAACAGTGCAGATAAAGCTATTATAGCTAAGTAGTTAATATATTTCTGATTTGGTTTTCTTTTTGTTATACCTTCATAGGCAAACATTACTAAATGACCACCATCTAAAATTGGAATAGGTAAAAGATTTAAAAAGCCGATTGATGTAGATATTATAGCGATTAATGGAATAAAATATGAAATATCAGATTTAGCAATGTCACTTGAAACATGTGCAATTCCAACAGGACCTTGAAGATTCTCAAATCCTATATCACCAACTATAATTTTAGAAATTTGCATTATTGATTGAGTTAAAACTAAATATGTCTTTTGCAAACCATGTATTACAGACTCTTTAAAAGATACGGATGAAGTAAAGGGTGATATTGCTAAAGATGAGGATACTCCAATTGAAACTTTTTCCTCAATTTCACCATTCGCATTTTGGAATTCTCTTAGCATAGGAGTTATTGATAATTTTATTATTTCACCATTTCTTAAAACATCTATTTTCTGCTTCTTAATATCAGACTCAACAATTATTTTTTGTAGTTGTTTAAATGATAGAATAGATTGATCGTTGAATCTGGTTATTAAATCTCCAGACTTTAATCCAGCATTACTAGCGGGTGAAACTGGCATAACTGAACCAATAATTGGGACTGTTGGGAAAGGTCCAATTGTGTCTATAAACACACCATTACGATTTATTATATAATTCGCATGCTGAACAGTATTATCATCATAAATAAAAGAATAAATATCTGTAAATTTTGATATTTTTCTACCGTTTATTGAAACAATAATATCGCCACTTTGAATATCATAACTTTTGCTAAATTCAGGATGTATAGTTCCTATAATTGGTTCGTTCGACTGCTTCCCATGCCATAAAGCCAATAACATAAAAATAAAAAATGATAAAATAAAGTTTGCTACTGGTCCGGCCAAAACAGTTAAAGTTTTTGATCTTAAACTGGCACTATTAAATGAATGCGGCTGAGCAATCTCCCCTTCTGGTAAACTCGATGCATTTGTATCGCCCAAAAACTTTACATAACCACCAAGAGGTATTGCAGCAATTTGCCAAATTGTACCGTGTTTATCTTTTCTTGAAATAATAGTTGGTCCCATTCCAACCGAAAAAATCTCAGCATGAATCCCACAAAACTTACCAATGATATAGTGTCCGTATTCATGAACAAAAACTACAATGGTTATAATAAATAAAAATGGTAAAATTGATACCAATGGTGTTCCAATTATTGGCAGTGAACCTATAAAATCAATCATTAATTGAACCTTCAATTGCCTTCAAAACAACACTTCGTGTATGAGAATCCTGATCTACAACTTCATCGATAAGAGTGTAGGTGTCAGTTTTATTATTAGTATATTCGGTTAATGCAAACTCTACAAATTTAAACATGTCTAAGAAACTTATTTTGCCCTCTAAAAATGCATCAAGAGCTTGCTCTTTTGCAGCATTAAAAGCTGTTCCCGCTAGTCCACCAAGCTCTATAGCTTGTATTGCCAGCTTTATTGAAGGAAATTTAATGTGATCTACAGCGACAAAGTCCAATTTTTTTATTTTTGTAAAATCAAGTCGCTCAACTTGCAATTCAGTTCTATTTGGATAATTGATTGCAAAACCTATAGCTCCCTTCATATCCGCCGGACCTAATTGAGCAATGATTGATCCATCATTAAAGCCAACCATTGAATGTATTATAGATTGTGGGTGTATTAGCACTTCAATTTTACTTGCTTCAATATCAAATAATTCATTAGCTTCAATGAGTTCCATAGCTTTGTTAAACATAGATGCACTGTCTATTGAAATTCTTTTTCCCATATTCCATTTTGGGTGATTTGATGCTTGATTTGGTGTTATGTTCAATAAATCTTTTAATTTAGTATTTAAAAAAGGACCACCAGAACCAGTTAAAATTATACGCTCAACAGTTTTAATATTTTCGCCATTAAGGCATTGGAAAATTGCAGAATGTTCACTGTCTACAGGAACTAAAGCTGTATTATTGTCTTTACAAATCTGTTTAAGAAGCAAACCTGCACAAACTAAACTTTCTTTATTAGCTAATGCTAAAATTTTGGAATACCTTGCAGCAATTAAACTACATTCAACACCTGCAAAACCTATTATACCTTGTAATGATACATCAACAGGAATTGATGCGGCATTTAGCAGTGCTTCTTTACCCCCAGTAATATCAAAATCATGTCCTATAAGTAATTCTTTCAAATCACCTAATAGTTCATGATCTGCAATAACAATATGTTTAGGTTTTAATAATATTGCTTGCTTAGCAAGCTCTTTTATATTTTTACCACCAGTAAGTACTAATACGTTAAAATCATTTTTTTGATTAAGCAAAATCTCTACAGCATTAGAACCTATAGATCCAGTTGATCCAAAAATTGATATATTCTTCATCAGTATATCCAATTATTTATATTTATAAAATTAATTATAAATACAGCAAAGAAGGCCCCTATCATTCCATCAAAACGGTCTAAAAAGCCTCCATGACCAGGAATTAAATTACTACTGTCTTTAATACCAGCATTTCGCTTCAAGAAACTCTCATAAAGATCACCAAATTGAGAAAAAATAGAAATAAATATTGAAAAAAATAATAAATAAAATTCAATTTCTTTGAACAATATTATAAAAATGTAAGTAATTATCATAGTTAACAACCACCCACCAATAATTCCAGACCAAGTTTTTTTTGGGCTAATTATTGGCCAAAGTTTTGGACCACCAACGGTACGTCCAACAAAATACCCCCCTACATCAGAAGCAATAACACAGCAGATGACCCATAATGTTTGCACCAAACCAACTTCCAATCTTAAATCAGATAAAGTTATTAGGCTAAAAAAAATCAAAATTAAATATATAGACCTTTGTGCATAGTCATTATGTTTGATTATAACTTTATAAAAAATCAAAAAAATAATTAATAAAATTAATGATAATATTTGAGAAAATAAAATATATGTTGCAAATATAAGTGCAAAAAATATAGCGGTTAATATTCTTTTATGTTTATGAAGGTGATTAAAACTAAAAATTTCCCATGCTAATATTGCCGAAATCAATATAAGAATAATTTTAAATATAGTGCCACCTATTCCTAGAAAAAAAGCACCTAAAAAGATCATAACTATGCTTGAAATAACACGTGCAAGTAGATCGGAATTTTTTAATTTAGCATTCATTATTTTAAAATAGCACCAAATCTTCGTTCACGAGTTTTAAATTCTATTAAAATTTCTTCATAAATATCTTTATTAAAATCTGGCCAATTGCTTTTTTCAAAAACATATTCTGAATAAGCACATTGCCAAGGTAAGAAATTTGAAGTTCTCAGTTCACCTGACGTACGAATTACTAAATCAGGATCAGGTAATTCAAATGTATCAAGATTATTTGAGAACATTTCAATATTAATATCATCAATATCTATGAGGCCTAATTTTACTTTTTCAGATATTTTTTTTGTTGCCCTTACTATTTCATCTCGGCCACCATAATTTAACGCAATAGTAAGGTTAAGATTATCATTTTCTTTAGTCAAAAATTCTAATTCATCCATTAACTTGATAATTGATTTATCTAATCGTGATCTATTACCTATAAATCTAACCTTAACTCCATTAATGAGAAGTTTTTTTGCTTCAGATTTCATGAACTTTTTAAATAAACCCATCAAACCGACAACTTCACTCTCGGAGCGTTTCCAATTTTCTGTGGAAAATGCAAATAAAGTAAGATGTGTAACGTTCATGTCTAGACTGGCGCGAACAATATGGCGAACACGATCGGCACCCTTGGCATGTCCCTTAAGCCTTGCCAAAGCCCTTTCATTTGCCCATCTGCCATTACCGTCCATCACCATAGCGACATGCAGGATTTCAGGTATAATATTTTTTTCTAGTTTCATAATAGATGCAAATTCAAACTTGCATTATCTCCGCTTGTTTCTGCTCTAGGACTTCATCGATTTTTTTAATAGATACATTTGTTAATTCTTGTATCTCATCAGACCATATTTTCTGATCATCTTCGCTTAATTCATCTGATTTTTTAACTTGATCCATTCCATCTCGGCGAACATTCCGCACAGCAATACGTGCACTTTCAGCATAACCACCTGCAACTTTAGTTAATTCTATTCTTCGTTCTTCATTTAATTCAGGAATTGGTAATCGTAGCATCATTCCGTCACCAACGGGATTTATTCCTAAGTTACTTTCTCGAATGGCTTTATCAACTGAATCAATTAGCGTCTTGTCCCAGACAGTTACAGTAATCATTCTTGGTTCAGGAACATTTATACCTGCACATTGATTTAAAGGCGTCATAGCTCCATATGCGTTGACCATTATCTTATCTAATAATGATGCAGATGCTCTTCCCGTTCTTAATGCTTGGAATTCAGATTTCATTGCTAAAACTGCTCCATTCATTCTTTTTTCAATTGCATCAATATCTATATCTTCTGACATTTAATTTATTCCTTTTACAGGTTTATTTCCAACAACAGTAAATGTGCCCTCACCGCACATGATACCTTTAAAACCACCCTTTTCAGATAGTGAAAAAACAATGATTGGCAAATTATTATCCCGAGCCAGAGCAATTGCAGAAGCATCCATTACTTTTAAGTTTTTTTGCAATACTTCATCAAAAGAAACATTGTCATAACGTTTTGCATTATCAAACTTATTAGGATCTTTGTCATATATACCATCAACTTGCGTACCTTTAAATATGGCATCACAACTCATCTCAGAAGCTCGTAGTGTAGCCGCCGTGTCAGTAGTAAAATAAGGATTTCCTGTACCAGCAGCAAATATACATACTCTGCCTTTTTCTAAGTGACGAACTGCACGTCGCCTTATATATGGCTCACACACTTGATCCATTGGTATTGCTGAAATAACTCGTGTGTTTACTCCCATAGACTCTAAAGCACCTTGCATGGCCAGTGCATTCATGACAGTTGCCAACATGCCCATATAATCAGCTGTAGTTCGTTCCATTCCTTGTGCTGAGCCTTGAAGACCGCGAAATATATTACCTCCACCAATCACTAAGCACAGTTCAATGCCTAAATCGTTGACACGCTTGACTTCTTTTGCAATTCGCTCAACCGTTGGTGGATGGAGGCCAAAACCTTGATCACCCATGAGTGCTTCACCAGATATTTTTAACATAACTCTTTTATATGAGAATTCTGTTGGGGTTATTTCGTCTGACATGTATTTTACTCCAACTAGATTATCAAATTTGTTCTAAAGCGCATCAACTAATAATGGTATAAAACATAAAAATTAATTAACATACAACTAATTGCATACATACTTGTTTAATAAATAACCATACCAAAAGGTGTCTCATATTGGAACAAATTTTTAAAGGCAACAAACCAATATTAATTGCTGGAGCAACAGCAACAGGCAAATCTGCATTTGGCATTGAATTAGCGCAAAAATATAATGGGATTATAATTAATGCAGACTCATTACAAATTTATAAACAATGGAGAATTTTAACAGCTAGACCTGATAATTCTGAAATAAAGAAATGCCCTCATTCATTATATGGACATATTAATATAGGAAATAAGTATTCTTCTGGCCATTGGCTTAGGGATGTTAGACAAGAATTAATCAAAGCAAAAGAGAAGGGTCTTCGTCCAATTTTGTTAGGTGGAACTGGTTTGTATTTTCAATTATTATTAAATGGAATTGCAGAAGTGCCTGACATTTCTAGTTTAGTTAAATTTAAAGCTGATAAAATTGAGCAAAATGAAGGTAAAAGTGCATTTGCAAAAAAACTAATAAAATTAGATAAAAAAATATTAGACAGAATTGATAATAGAAATCCAGTTAGGACACGACGAGCATGGGAGGTTATCACTCAAACCGGAAAAAGTTTAGCCGACTGGCAAGATGATACACCTGCACCATTAATTAATTTTAATGAATGTATTCCAGTAAATTTAATAAGCGATACCAATTGGTTGAATAATCGAATTGAAAAGCGTTTCAACATAATGATGGAAAAAGGCGCTTTAGACGAATGCAAAAATATATTGAAGTTAGACTTATGGAATGCAGATCATCCTTCTTGCAAAGCTATTGGAGCTAAAGAATTAATTTCACATATACAAAATGGGGATGATTTAAATACTTCTGTGGAAAAAGCAATAATTCAAACACGTCAATACGCGAAAAGGCAACGAACTTGGTTCAGATCAAAAATGTCCAATTGGCACAAAATAGACGTTAAAAATATTTATAATTACATTCATTAAGTATTATAAGCATTTATAAATCAATAATTTTACCTGGAGAAATATCTTTTATATCTGCTAACATTTCAATAATAAAACCAACATCAAATGTCTTAGCCTTCTCAAATGCGACCTTAAACTCACTCAAATTTGTTATTTTTGAATAACCAAAATTGTATGCTTCTGCAATGCACTTAAAATTTGGATTCTTTAAATTTGTTCCACTTACTCTTTTAGGATAACGCATTTCTTGATGCATCCTGATAGTACCATAACTTCCATTATTATGTATAAGTATTATAGGGTTTAAACCTTCCTGCATTGCCGTTCCCAATTCACTTGCAGACATTTGAAAATCTCCATCACCAGCAAAGCAAATTACTTGACGATTTGGGTATATTGACTTTGCAGCAAGCGCGGCAGGCACACCTGCACCCATTGCACCTGCTTGAGGGGCCAATAATCTGTGCTCTTTACTATAATTAAGGTATTTTCCTGACCAAATTGCAAAATTTCCAGCCCCATTAGTAAAAATGGCATCTTTATCAGAATGAATATTTAAATAATTACAAATTTTAGCAACATTTAATGTACCCTGAGTATCAACCATTTTTCTAGATTTAACAAAATCCTCTTTATTGCGCCTTAATGCATCAGAAGGCTTCTTACTAACACTAGCCTCATGCAGCCCCTGCACTACAGAATCTGGATTAGCAACTACACCAAATTCACAATGATAAACTTTATTTATTTCGGCTTCACTTACATGAGTATGAATTATTTTTTGTTTAGGATGTGGGAAATCAAATAAACTCCAAGCATCAGTTATCACTTCACCAAAACGAATATTTATTGCTAAAATTAAATCTGAATTTTTTATTAAATCTTTAATATATTGTGGTTTTCCAAAAGAAGCATCTCCTACATAAGCGAAGCTATTTGTATCCATCAAATCTTGATTTCTAAAACCACATATAACTGGAATATTTACACTTTCAGCAAAACGTTTTAAATAATCTCTTCCAATATCAGACCATCCACCACCACCACATATAATAAGCGGTTTCTTAGACTTTTCTAATTCATCTTTAATCAAATTGACTTGTGTAACACTGATTTCAGCACAAGTTTTTTGAATTTTATTAATAGCTACAGCGCTTGTTAAATCTCGCAACATATCTTCTGGCAATGATACAACTACAGGCCCTGGCCTTCCAGATAATGCCATTGAAAATGCTCTACCAATGATTTCAGGCAATCGGTCAGCATTATTAACTTGTACAACCCATTTAGAAATTGATCCAAAATATGCTTTATAATCAATCTCCTGAAAAGCTTCTCGCTCTGTCATATCTCGACCAATTTGACCAATAAATAAGATCATAGGTGAAGAATTCTGCATAGCAGTATGAACACCTATTGAGGCATTCGTAGCTCCAGGCCCACGAGTAACAAAACAGATACCTACTTCCCCTGTCAATTTACCATATGCTTCAGCCATAAATGACGCAGCACTTTCATGCCTTGTTGAAATAAAATTAATCTTATCATTAAAATCGTATAGAGCATCTAGTACAGAAAGATAACTTTCGCCCGGAACACCATAAATTTTATCTACACCTTGATTTATCAAGCACTCAACCAATAAATTAGCTGCTCTTTTTTGTGTCATAAAATTTTACCTTAATATTATTAAATTTAAGATATATATTGATCAGTAAAATTCTAGTGTAAATTCATAATTTTTTTAATAATTTCAGTAAATAAAAAAAACCCCACAATAAATTGTGAGGTTTTAAAAAATATTGTTAAAGTGGTTAAAGATTATCCACCCATAGTTTTTGCAACTTCGGCAGCAAAATCTTCTTCTTTTTTCTCAATACCATCACCAACTTCTAGTCTTACAAATGACAATATTTCAGCACCTGCATCTTTAGCTGCTTGACCAACAGTGATATCTGGATTCATTACAAATGCTTGATTAATCAATGTGATTTCTGAATAAAATTTCTTAATCCGACCAACAATCATCTTTTCAATGACTGCATCAGGCTTGCCTGACTCACGAGCTTGTTCAGTTAAAACTGACTTTTCTCGTTCTATTACTGCTGGGTCTAAATCATCTTCAGATAAAGATGCGGGATTAGTCGCTGCAACATGCATTGCTATTTGTTTGGCAATAGTTTCATCACCACCATTTAAGGCAACCAATACACCAATTTTCCCCATACCTTCAGCTGCTGCAGTATGCACATAAGAACCTACGACTTCACCTTCAACTTTAGCCATGCGCCTTACTGACATGTTTTCACCAATTGTTGCAATTTTATCTGTAACAACATCAGAAACTGTTTTACCATCCATGTTTGCTGATTTTAATGCTTCGATATCTGAAACATTTAATGCTGCATTTGTAATACCAGCAACCATTTCTTGGAATTCCGCATTTTTTCCAACAAAATCAGTTTCAGAATTTACTTCAACTGCAACTGCCGATCCACCGCTTACTGCCACTCCAACTAAACCTTCTGCAGCTGTACGGCCTGCTTTTTTTGCGGCTTTTGCAAGACCTTTAGTTCGCAACCAATCAACTGCTGCTTCAATATTACCATCAGTTTCTGTTAATGCTTTTTTTGCATCCATCATGCCTGCACCTGTAGTGTCACGCAATTCTTTTACCAATGAAGCTGTTATAGCCATGATTTATCTCCTAGAAATTTATTAAATACGGGCATTTATGCCCGTACAAGAAATTAATCTTTAATTAGTTCAGATACTTGTCCAACCCAATCATCACGTTCGATACGACCTTTTACAGACAAACTATCATCTACCCACATAATTTCATCGTTTGTCCAAGAAGCTACTTGCGCAAATTGATATATTCCCAATTTATTCATTGCTTCCTCTAGTTTTGGGCCAACACCAGTAATCTTTTTTAAATCATCTTTTTCTGATGGAGCTTCTGAAAGAAGAGTAGGCTTTGTACCAACTGTTTCAGGAGCTTCTTCTTCTACTTCTTTTGAAGTTTCAACTACGTCTAAAATTTCTTCAACTGGAGCATCTACTAGCTCACCAAGATCCACACCAGCAGAACCCATTTGAGCTGCCATTCCATCAAGTGCTGAACGTGCAATCAAATCACAATAAAGTCCAATAGCTCGTGCAGCGTCATCATTTCCAGGAATTGGATAATCAATACCTTCAGGAGCTGAATTTGTATCTAATATGCCTATTACTGGAATACCCAGTTTATTTGCTTCAGCCACTGCTAGAGCTTCTTTATTTGTATCAATTACAAACAACAGATCAGGTGTACCGCCCATTTCAGCTATACCATTTAACGAAGCGTGAAGCTTAGCGTGTTCACGCTCCATTCCTAATCGTTCTTTTTTTGTTAAACCATCAAAACCAGTTTCCATTTGTGCAGATATAGCTTTTAGACGTTGAATAGATTTTGATACTGTTTGCCAGTTAGTTAATGTCCCACCTAACCAACGATGGTTCATGTAATATTGTGCTGAACGTTCGGCAGCCTCAGCTACAGCTTTTGATGCTTGTCTTTTTGTACCAACAAACAGAATTCTTCCACCTTTAGATACTGTCTCTCGTACTACATTTAACGCCTGATCCAACAAAGGAACAGTTTGCGTTAGATCCATAATGTGAATTCCATTTCTAGAACCATAAATATATTGATCCATACGGGGATTCCAGCGATGTGTTTGGTGACCAAAATGTACGCCTGCTTCTAACAGTTGGCGCAATGAAAACTCAGGTAGAGCCATTGTAATATTCCTTTTCCGGTTTTGCCTCAGCGAAGTGAAGGACATTATGTCCAACCGGTGGAGTTATTAGGATTTCTCCCCAATAACCCTCAAGCTCCGCCTGTGGATTTAAGTATCGGTCTGGTAAACCGAATAATAAAGTAATGCAAGTGTATAAAGTCTAATATTTGAAATTATAACTTTATAAAGCGTATTTTGTTAATGAAGTATCCAGAGATGATAATTCATCTCTGGATTTGTAATTTAAGCTTGTACAGCTTTCATAAATCGATCTCTGATCACAACTGGATCTTTTGTAATTACTGGCACCTTAATGTTTCCAGATTCACATTTAGCAACAATTATTGTCATTTTCTTACTGTCAATTGCTGATTGTAATGTTTTGCCTGTATCTGCAGCGCTACACTCAATCACATTTTCGCACCCACATGCTTTTGCTACATTTGTAAGAGATGTTTTCAAACCTGCGTATGTAGGTTGATCACCTGTTGACCCATAACTTCCATTATCAATAATTAATAATATGTAGTTATCTGCAACATTATTTGCAATTGTAGGAAGTGTTCCAAAGTTTGTAAGAACAGATCCATCGCCATCAATTGAAATAACAGTTTTATCCTGAGCTAAAGCTACGCCAAGACCTATAGAAGAGGATAAACCCATTGTTCCAAGCATGTAAAAATTTGACGGCTGATCATCAATAAGATGTAATTCTTGGCTCGGCAAACCAATATTACAAACAACAAGCTGATTGCTTAAGATTGGTGCAATGTCGCGTAAAATATCAGATCTAATCATTCTCCATATCCTCCCCAGAATGATGCATCCGTAAGAATAGCAACTGGTTTATTACACATATAAGTGTACTTTAATATTGCATCAAATTCTTCTACATCATCTTCTTTATGAAAATGATAAGTTGGTATATTTAATTGATTTAATAAAGCTTTTGTATGAACAGCCATCTCAGCCTGACATGCGACAGGTTCTCTTAGTTCACCACGATAACTAATAAGCATAGGAAGTGGCATCCTGTAATACTGAGTGAGCGTTACCAATGTATTAACTGTTACACCAATAGCAGTATTCTGCATTATAATCGCAGGGCGTTTACCACCCATGTAAGCTCCAGCACATAATCCCATTCCCTCATCTTCTTTATTAGATGGAATGTGGTAAATATCTGAATTAGCTTCCACTGCATCGATTACCCCTGCCAACTGCTTGCATGGCACTGTGGTAATGAACTCCACATCATTTGCTACAAAATCAGCAACAATTTTTTCACTTACTGTCATCAAATACTCCTTAATTGTGCTATAATTGGTTATCAATCTAAGCATTTAATATATTTATTATGTTAATATGGTATTTCTTAAAACTTTTAATTTCTTGTTTCGGTAAAGCTAAAACTATATTTTGCCTTTAGCATAATCATCCTTAAACCTTATTCATTTTAAAGCTGTTAAAACAATATTGTAGATTAAGTATCCTATTTACAAATTCAAAGACCGCAATTAACTATTTATTTATGTTAAATTTAGATGATCAATATAAACCTGAACGTAAAAAATCAGGTTTTTTAGCTAGATTAAGAGGAAATTTCTTAACAGGCTTAGTCATTGTTCTTCCTGTTGCATTAACAATTTGGATGGTTTGGTCATTTGTCGGTTTTGTCGATAACAGAGTACTCCCCCTTGTTCCTAGTTATTATAATCCACTTACTTATGTAGACTTCAATATAAGGGGAGTTGGTGTTGTAATCTTCCTAATATTCACAACACTTATGGGAGCAATAACGAAAGGATTATTTGGTCGCCAATTAATACGCATTGGTGAAAGTATAGTCGATAGAGTTCCGGTAGTTAGATCAATATATAATGGTGTTAAACAAATAGTTGAAACGATAACAACATCATCAGAGAATAATTTTGATAAAGTCTGTATGTTTGAATATCCACGAAAAGGCATCTGGGCCATTGGCTTCATATCAACAAAAACTGGTAGTGAAATTCGTGAAAAAGCAGGGGCCGGTGAATTATATAGCATTTTTGTGCCAACAACTCCTAATCCAACATCGGGCTTTCTACTTTTTGTCCCCCAAAAAGACACCATAGTACTTGATATGGATGTTGAAGATGCTGCGAAACTAATCATTTCAGCAGGTATCGTAGAGCCACCACAAAAAAAATAAACAACTAAAACAAGTCATAGAAATCATAATATATAATGCTTACTGTAGGTCTCACAGGTTTTTTTACCTCATTGTCTCTTATTCTGGCTATTGGCGCACAAAACACAATGCTACTGCGCCAAGGTTTAACCAAACAACATATATTTTGGGCATGTATTTTTTGCAGCGTAAGTGATGCAATATTAATACTATTTGGTATCTTTGGATTTGATTTTGCAGCATCTAAAATTCCAAATTTAGCATTTGTATTAACTATAGGTGGGATAATTTTCTTAATTTCATATGGATCTAAAAGATTATGGGCCGCTTATATTGGAAGTTACGAAATAGAGATTAATGGCAAATCAAAATCTCTATCAAGTGTGCTGGCTAGTTTAGCGGCTGTCACATGGTTAAATCCACATGTTTATTTAGATACAATGGTTTTACTTGGGGCAATATCAGTTCAGTATAATAACTTATCTGAAAAAATTATATTCGCCATATTTGCTATGATTGCATCATTTGTTTTCTTTTTTAGTTTAGGCTACGGAGCAAAATTTCTTGCTCCATACTTTAAATCAATAAAAGTTTGGGTATTTTTGGATATTGCGATTGCATTTATAATGTATGCAATCGCCTATGGATTATATAAATCACTTTAAAGATTTTGGTTATTCAACCCACCAAACATCAGGTAAAAAACCTGTCCAATCACCATACATTGGCAATCTATTTGGAAATTTTAAAGAGCTATCATGGGCTAGTCTACTAATATTGTCATATCCAAATGGCACAACATATCTTCCTGCAGTTAAAACTCTATCTAATGCTTTTACAGCTGCTACAAATTCAGATTGGTCTGTTGCCGTTAACATATGATCAATAAGTGGCTCAATTGCTGGGTCTTTTGCCCCCATATAGTTTCTTGTCCCTGGCTCAGTAATTCCTTTTGGACCCCAATAAAGTTTTTGCTCGTTCCCAGGTGACAAAGACAACCACCAAAGATTAGGCATCATATCAAAATCATATGATTTTTTTCTCTCTCTGAACACTGCTGAATCTAACGAAGCTATAGTGACATTAATTCCAAGTCTTTTTAATGAATCTACATAAATATTTGAAATAGCTTCTAATTCTGATGCATTATTTTGTAACATAATTTCAATTTCAAATGATTTACCATCTGAATTTTTTAAAATACCGTTCTCTAAATTCCAACCAGCTTCTGATAAAAGTTCAGTTGCCTTTTTAAGTCCCTTTCTATTTCTTTTTCCATTACTTTCAGGATAAGAGTAACCTTCAAGTGTTCCTGGTAATAGACTATCTTTGTAATTTTCTAATAATTCCTTCACCCTGCCGTTTGCTGCGTCGTGGGACATTCCAAGTTTAGAATTGGAAAAGAACGAACCATATCTTATTTTTGTTCCTCCATATACTTTCTCGTTGAAATTTTCATAGTCAAAAGCTTGAATCAAAGCTTCTCTAACGCGCCAATCAGAAAACTTGTCTCTTCTAGTGTTGATTGCAAGCCCTTTCATGCCAGATGGGCGCTTGTGTGGAACTATAGATTTAATTGCATTACCTGAGTTTATCCGATCAAAATCATAATTTGTTTCCCATTTAGAACCATTTCCTTCACGATAATAAGAAGTATCCCCTGCTTTGAAAGCTTCAAAAATTACATTACTGTCTAAATAATAATCATATCTAAGCTCTGAAATATTATGAAGGCCACGATTAAAGGCGATATTATTACCCCAATAATCAGGATTCTTTTTGAATTGGATAAATCTTCCTGCCTCAAATTTATCTATAATGTATGGGCCACTACCAGTAATAGGTTCAAGACTACTAGTAGCAAAATCACGGTTATCAAAATCAGATTTCTTTAATATTGGTCTGAGACCAAGTATTAATGGAAGTTCTTGATCACCACTATCAGAATAAAACCTCACAGATCTTTCGCCTGTTTTCTCTACACGCGACACTTTCCCCCAAGATCTTACGTATCTTGGGTGACCTTGAGTTCCCAAAGTTTCATATGACCAAATTACGTCCTCAATTGTAATTGGTGTATTATCAGAAAACCGGGCTTCTTTTCGAAGCGTAAATTCCACCCAATCTCTGTTTTTAGAAGTCTCAACTGATTCTGCTAAAAGACCATAAAGTGTGAATGGTTCATCATAAGATCGCCCTAAAAGTGTTTCAAATGTATGAACTTTTACTCCATATGGAGCCTTCCCCTTTAGAATGAACGGATTAAAAGAATCGAAACTACCACGCTCTCCAAAAACCAAACGGCCACCCTGAGGTGCATCTAAATTTACATATGGTAGGGACACAAAATCTTGTGGTAGATCGGGTTCTCCATACATAGCTATGCCATGTTTTGCATCTGCTAGTGTAGATCCTGCAAAACAAAATGAGAGGATTGATAAAAATGCTTTTAGATTAATCTGGTGTTTCATTGTTGCGCCATCTTTCAATTGAGTCGTTTATTTACCACCATTGTAAGCCCCTTTTGTGAAATATCAATTTTTTCCTTGGCCTATTACATAGCTATAGTTTATAAGCAGTATTACTGCTCGATAGGTTTCTGCCTGTATGAAACCTGCCTCAATACTTGGCGTCCTCTTTATGAGGACGCTTTTTTTTTAAATATCTACAAAATATGAATTAAGATATTTAATTTTATTATTATTTAGATTAATGAAAGTTTTATGAATATTCTTGTACTTTGCACTGGTAATTCTGCACGCTCTATACTTCTAGAAGCCATTTTGAATTGTCTTGGCAAAGGCCGTTTAAAAGCATATTCAGCTGGTTCCAAACCAATTGGCACTGTAAATCCTTACTCAATAGAATTATTAAAGAAAAAGGGAATTACAAAAAAATTTTGTTCTAAATCTTGGACAACTTTTTCAACAAATTCTGAAATAACTATGGATATTGTTATCACCGTTTGTGGCAATGCAAGAGACGAGGAATGTCCATATTGGCCTGGCAATCCTCTCAGAGCCCATTGGGGTGTCCCTGATCCTGCTTATATAAAGGGATCGAGCTCTGAAAAAGAAATAGCTTTTTCTAAAGTTTATAATATTCTAGAAAAACGGGCAAAAGCATTTCTCGATCTTGAATTTGAGAATATGAAATCAAACACGCTTCAAAAAAATATCAATAATATAAGTAGGATAGTTTAAAATGAATATGCGTGCATATTTATCTGAATTCACAGGTACAACTATACTTTTAGCAACTGTAATTGGGTCTGGAATAATGGGAGAGACCCTAGCAAACGGAAATGCAGCTATTGCATTACTTGGAAATACCATTGCTACAGGTGCTATTTTATATGTTTTAATAACAATTTTTGGACCAATTTCGGGAGCTCATTTCAACCCAACTGTTACTGTAGCTATGTTAATAGCAAAAAAAATTACCGCTAAAGATGCGATAATTTTTATTATTTTGCAAATTCTAGGTGCAGGCTTAGGGGTATTGATTGCCCACGGTATGTTTGAGCTAGATATATTTCAGATTTCTTCTAAATCAAGGCAAGGTGTATCGCAAGGTTTCTCCGAAATTATAGCAACATTTGGGTTAATACTCGTAATTTTTGGTGGATTGAAACTACGCGCAGAAGCAATACCTGCACTTGTTGGGTTTTATATTACATCAGCATATTGGTTTACTGCTTCTACAAGTTTTGCTAATCCTGCTGTCACTTTAGCAAGATCACTTTCAGACACATTCGCTGGCATTAACCCTTCAAATATTATCATGTTTATTTCATGCCAGTTTATTGGAATGTTAGTTGCTTTAATACTTGTAAAATATATATTTTCAGAAAAAGAGTAATTAGATAACAGACTAAAAATATGCATTATTTATAATCTATTATTTAATTATATATAAATCATTATTTAAAAGGATAACTCATAAATGGCAAAAATTGATATAATTTCTGATCCAATTTGCCCTTGGTGTTTTATTGGCAAAACACGATTGGATCGTGCTTTAGAAGCAAATCCCACCCATAACTTTATAATTGAGTGGCATCCGTATCAATTAAACCCAACAATGCCAAAAAAAGGTATGGACAGAAGAGAATACTTGGAAACAAAGTTTGGTGGACAGGAAGAAGCAATAAAAGTTTATAGTAATATAGACAAAACTGCTCATGAAAGTGGACTTTTGATGAATTTTGCTGGGATTAAAAGAACCCCAAACACAATTGATGCTCATAGATTAATTCATTGGGCTGGAATTGAAGGTAAACAAAATATAATCGTCGACCGTTTGTTTAAGTCATATTTTCAAGAAGGTCGTGATATCTCTGAAAAATCAGTACTTACACGTATCGCAAACGCTGCTGGAATGGATCAAGAAGTCATACGACGATTATTAGAAAGTGATGCAGATATAGACGACATAAAAGCTCGAGACACTGACGCAAGGAAAAAAGGAATTCAAGGTGTTCCAGCATTTGTTGTTGCCAATGAATATGTTGTACAGGGAGCTCAAACTACAGATGTCTGGAATAATATAATTAAAGAAATTCAGGAAGCTCAATGACTTAATGGGTAAAAGTTTATCACTAACTGAATTCGTAGCATTAATAGCATTTCTGTTTTCGTTAATCGCCATTGGCACTGACATGATGCTTCCAGCATTGGGCATTATAGCAGTCGATTTAAAGCTCCAAACAGAAAATCATGCACAACTTATAATAACAGTTTTTTTACTTGGGACAGGACTGGGCCAATTAATATCAGGCCCAATATCTGATACATACGGGCGTAAAATTGTTTTATGTACTGGAATTTCGTTATTTATTCTGGCCAGTATAGCAGCAATCATTACATCAGACTTTTTAATGTTATTAATCGCAAGGTTCATTCAAGGTTTGGGTATTTCTGCACCACGCTCTGCTGGAACTGCGATGGTTCGAGATTTATATAACGGAAGAAAACTAGCTCGTGTTATATCATTGGCAATGATGATTTTTGTACTTGCTCCAGCAATTGCTCCGTTGCTTGGACAGTTTTTAATGATTTCATTTGGTTGGCGATCAATATTTACTGCATGCACTGTCGCTGGATTAATTGCCTTTGTTTGGCTCGTAATTAGACAAGAAGAAACGTTGATTGTTAAAAATAGGCAACCGTTTCTAATTTCTAATTTGATGCAGGGTTATAAAACTACATTTACAAACAAACGCGTCATTATATCTACATTAGTCCAAGCATTGGTATTAGGTGGATTATTTTCGTATATAGCAAGTGCTCCTCAAATATTTAATGAATGGCTAAATGTAGAAAGTAAATTTCCTTTATATTTTTGTGGAATTGCACTTTTTTCAGCACTTTCAAATATATTAAACGCCACTCTAGTTGAAAAATTAGGAATGTGGTTTTTATCAACATGCGCAATTGGATTTAACATGGTATTTTCAACAATTATATTATCTATTTATTATTTGGAATTAATACCAAACTTTTTATACCTTCCAGTATTTATAATGTGGTCATGTGTACTTTTATTCACTATGGCGATGTCTGTTGGAAATCTGATGGCGTTAGCAATGGAACCTGTTGGTCATATCGCCGGTCTTGCATCATCAATAATAGGATCAACATCAACATTAATTAGTATAACAATAGCCATATTAATCGGAATGCTTTTCAACGGCACTGGATTACCTTTGATTACAGGAGTAACTATATTGGCTATAATATCATTTGCTTTAAACTTAAAAAATCCAAGAAATACTGCTTAGTTAGTTTTTTGATTTTTTGCCATTACAGCAAGCTCACGGGCAATAATGTATGCTCCCTTGACCTTTTTATCGTCATTTGTCCAATCTCGAAGAACAATTAATTTATTATCTTTAATTTTTGCAGTACCACGAGAATCTAAAAGATATTGTGCTAAACCTGATGGACTAATAAACTTATCTTGGTAAAACTGTATTACCGCGCCTTTTGGGCCGCTATCAAGCTTAGCAATGCCAGCTGCACGGCACATACCTTTAATTCTAACAACTCTTAATAACATATCGACTTCAGTTGGTAATTTACCAAATCTATCAATTAACTCTGCCGCAAATGCTTCTAATTCTATTTTTTTAGCCAACGCTGACAACCTACGATATAAACCTAAACGAACATCAAGATCTTGAACGTACGTTTCAGGTATTAAGACTGGAACACCCAAGTTTATTTGGGGTGACCATGATCCCTCATCCGTCAGTCCCTCCATTTGTCCAGATTTAATTTTAGCAATCGCATCTTCCAACATTTCTTGATAAAGTTCATAACCAACTTCTCGAACATTCCCAGACTGTTCCTCACCTAAAATGTTTCCAGCACCACGGATATCTAAATCCTGACTAGCTAGCATAAATCCAGCACCAAGACTGTCCAATGAACCCAAGACTCGCAATCTTTTTATGGCGGCATGGGTAAGTTTTTGACGCGGCTTCGTTGTAAGATATGCATATGCTCTTGTTTTAGATCGCCCAACTCTGCCACGAATCTGGTAAAGTTGAGATAGTCCAAACATATCTGCTCTATGAATTATAATTGTATTAGCAGTCGGTATATCCAGACCACTCTCAACAATAGTTGTTGCAACAAGAATACCAAACTTTCCATCATAGAAGGCATTCATTCTTTCATCTAATTCGCCAGCTGGCATTTGGCCATGTGCAACTACGTGATTTATTTCTGGAACTTGCTCTTCAATAAACGCTTCTATCTCAGGAAGGTCAGATATCCTAGGTACAACAAAAAAACTTTGCCCACCTCTATAATGCTCTCTTAATAAAGCCTCTCTCAATGTCACAGTATCAAATTCACTGACGTAAGTCCTTATAGCCAAACGATCAATAGGTGGTGTTCCAATGACTGAAAGCTCTCGGACACCAGAAAGAGACAACTGTAATGTTCTTGGAATGGGAGTTGCAGTTAATGTTAATACATGAATGTCTGATCTTAATTGCTTCAATCTTTCCTTGTGACCAACTCCAAATTTTTGTTCTTCATCTATTATTAACAGACCAAGGTTTGCAAATTTGATATCTTTTGCGAGCAATGCATGCGTTCCTATAATAATTTCAACAGCACCATCTCGCAAAGCTTCACGATTTTTTTTCATTTGTGATGTTGTTACAAATCTTGAGAGTTGTTTGACTCTTATACCTGTTCCACGAAATCGTTCTTCAAATGATTTAAAGTGTTGTCGCGCTAACAATGTTGTTGGAGCAATAATTGCAGCCTGTGTTCCTGCACTTGCTGCAATAAAAGCAGCACGTAATGCTACTTCAGTTTTACCAAAACCAACATCTCCACATATTAAACGATCCATTGGTTTTCCAGAAGACATATCGCTTACAACATCTTCAATAGCATTCAATTGATCATCCGTTTCAACATATGGGAATCGAGCACAAAATGCATTCCATTTATCAGGTGATACTTCTAATATCTCAGATTTACGCAAAGAGCGTTCAGCAGCTATTCGCAGCAACTTATCTGCCATTTCTCGAATACGTTCTTTTAATTTTGCTTTCTTAGCTTGCCACGCACTTCCACCTAATCTATCCAATAAGCCCGTTTCATGACCATATCGGCTTAATAGTTCAACATTTTCGACAGGTAGATATAGCCTGTCATTATTAGCATATTCTAAAAGCAAACAATCATGTGGAGCTCCAGCAGCTTTTACTGTTTCAAGTCCACGATATCGGCCAACTCCATGATCAACATGTACAACAAGATCTCCAACTGAAAGACTTGATGCTTCTGTTAAAAAATCTTTAGCTCGTCTTTTCTTATTTGTCTTTCTTATTATTAACTCACCAAGCACATCTTGCTCAGATATTATAGTCAAGCCAGGGGCTTCAAAGCCATGTTCAAGGTGCCACACAGCAAGAGATATTGATCCTATTGCCTGGTTTATATCTTTCCATGTTTTAATGTTCACCATTCCTGATAAACCTTGATCTTGTAATAATCCGTATAATCTTTCTCGCGCACCTAAAGACATAGATGCTATTATAACAGAAGTTGTTTTTCTTTTTTCAATTATATGTTTTGCAAATTCTTCAAATAAACCTAGTTCTTCATTTTGCCTTTCAGGAGCAAAATTTCTACCAATTCTTGCTCTCATATCTAAAGAGTTAGGACCGGTTGGTTGTGGTAGAACTATAAATTTTCTTTGCTCACGATTATTTAATAAATCAAATAAATCATCTGGAGATATGTAAAATAATTCAGGTTTGATAGGCTTATATACTGTTTCTAATCTATTTTTTGAGTTTAATGCTTCCAATCGCGCTTCGTATTGATCATTAATTCCATCCCATCTACTATTGTGTATTCTCTCAATATTTTCATCCATAAATATTACTGCATTGGGCAGATGATCAAATATTGTTTCCATCCCATCATGAAAATACGGCGCCCAATGTTCATAGCCTTGATGTTTTCGCCCTGCACTGACCGCTTCATACAATGGATCATCTAGCCCTGCTGATCCAAATTCTTTTCGATAATTGTTTCTAAAGCGGTTAATAGATACATCATCTAATATTACCTCTGACACAGGGGCAAATTCAATTCGATCTAAATTTTCAACTGTTCTCTGAGTAACAGGATCAAATCTACGAGCAGACTCTAGTTCATCACCAAAAAGATCCATTCTTACAGGACCACTTTCCCCCGGAGGAAAAACATCAATAATTCCTCCTCGAATTGCATAATCCCCAGGCTCTGTAACTGTTGGTGTCTGAACGAAACCCATCTTTGAAAAGTAGGCCCTTAACTCTTTTACATTGATAGTTCTCCCAACTATGGCAACAAAACTGTTATTAGAAACAATTGTTCTATTAGGAATATATTGGGTTATGGCATTTAAAGTCGTGAGAAGCACAAGTGGTGCTTCAAAGCCTGATGATAAAGCTGCTAATGTTGCCATCCTTGCTGAGGAAACATCTGCATTTGGTGAAACTCTGTCATAAGGCAAGCAATCCCATGATGGAAAATCTAAAATGGGTATATTTGGTGAAAAAAACCATAACGATTTACGCATCAGATCTAAACGTTTGTCATCTCTTGCGACAAAAATTATAGACTTTTGTTTTTCAGTTATAAAATTAGATAAAATATTTGCATCAAAGCCATCTGGGGCACCAGATAAATTTATAATATTTTTGGAAAAATTATTCATAAATTTTGCTTAACTTGGGCAAGATTTATGTGCAACCCCTACACTTATATAGCATTAATATTTATCCATTAAAAAGATTGGATTTTATTGCTCATAAAGGCTAAATCAATGAAAGGTAATAATGAAAAGAGAATTTAATGGAAAATCAATTAGCACCATTTCCGATGTCACGCCCAAGAAGACTTCGCCAATCAGATTGGATGCGAAGAATGGTGTCTGAGACAACAATAAGTCCAGATGATTTCATTTACCCTATGTTCATATGTGAGGGAGAAAATGTCACTGATCCGATACCATCCATGCCTGGCGTGAACAGATTAAGCATTGATATGGCCATAAAAGTGGCAAATCATGCTGCAAATGTTGGAATTCCTGCAATAGCATTATTTCCCTACACCGATATAAAAGATAAAAATAAAGCCTGTACAGAAGCATTTAATCCAAAAAACTTAGTAAACCGAGCTACAAGAGCAATACGTTCTGCAGTACCAGACATAGGAATTATGTTGGACGTTGCATTAGATCCATATAACTCAGATGGTCATGATGGAATACTTCGAGATGGAGAAATAATAAATGATGAAACATTAATGGCACTGGAAAAACAGGCTATCGTTCAAGCTGAGTCTGGAGCGAATATATTGGGACCTTCAGACATGATGGATGGCCGAATTGGTATTATCAGATCTGCATTAGAATCTAATGATTTTCAAAATGTTGCTATTATGGCATATTCTGCAAAATTCTCATCTTCTTACTATGGCCCTTTCCGAGATGCTGTTGGAGCCTCTGGCGCACTAAAAGGTGATAAAAAGACCTACCAATTAGATCCAGCTAACACAAATGAGGCTCTGAGAATGATTCAGCGTGATCTTTCAGAGGGCGCTGACATGGTAATGGTAAAACCTGGAATGCCATATTTAGATGTCTGTCAACGTATCACAAAAGAAATATCTGCTCCATGCTTTGCTTATCAAGTATCAGGAGAATATGCCATGATAGAAGCAGCTGCATTAAATGGATGGATAGATAGAGATAAAGTTATTTTTGAGTCATTACTTTCATTCAAACGAGCTGGTTGTGCAGGAATTCTTTCATATTATGCAATTAAAATTGCAGAAATATTAGATAGTCCATTATAATATTTCTTACCTAATCAATGGTGGTGACATGGAATTAAGTTTGATATATGGTTAAAATAAATTCACCAAAGAGTGAAAAGCAGTACTACAGGAGATTTATATGCATAAATCATCAAGAAGATCTTTCATAATTGGCTCAACTGCCGGAATAATAGCTACAAGCATTACTTCTCCAGCACTAGCAGCAAGTCGAAGCCGTATTGATAGTCGCGTTGATACCGCAATGAGAGAGCTAAGAAATTTAGGAAATAGATTTTCAAATTTAATTGATAGCTCAGCTGGCATATTAATAATGCCAAGAATAAGGCGTGGTAGTATTGGTCTCGGCACATCATACGGAGAAGGTTCACTTCTTATAGGTCAAGCTCCTGTTGAGTACTATTCTATGGCATCTGTATCAATTGGCCCTCAATTTGGTATCCAAAGATACTCTTCAGCAATGTTTTTCACGTCTGAGAGAAGCCTTGCACGTTTTCGCAGACAGGATGGTTGGACGGTTGGAGCTGACCTAGGCTATACTTTAATTGATCAAGGCGATGTAGTTGACATCGACAGCAATACATATCTAGACGACGTCTATGGAGTAATTTTTGGACAAGAAGGCCTTCATTTAGGCATAACCCTAGAAGGCTCTAAGTATTCACGTATTGTGCGTTAAAAAATTCATTCAGCACAAGAGTTTTTTATAGCCCTTATATTATCTTGATATTGTTCTTGTGATCCATCTTTAAATACTGCTGAACCAGCAACAAGTACATTTGCACCAGCGTTCCAACACAATGGTGCAGTATCAGGATCAACACCACCATCTACCTCAAGCCAAATTGGTCTATCACCAATCATTTTCCTCGCAGCAGATATTTTATCAATCATAGAATATGTAAATTTCTGTCCACCAAACCCCGGATTAATTGTCATAATTAATATTAAATCAATTTTATCTAAACAATATTCGATAACTGAAAGTGGCGTAGTAATATTTAATGCTACGCCAGCTTTGCAACCATAAGAGCGAATAGCTTGTAATGATCTGTCAAGATGTGGACCAGATTCTGCATGCACAGTAATAATATCAGAGCCAGCCTTGGCAAATGCCTCTAAATATGGATCTGCTGGAGATATCATAAGATGAACATCCATTACCGTTTTAACGTATGGGCGTATTGCGGCGACAACATTTGGCCCAATTGTTAGATTTGGGACAAAGTGTCCATCCATAGGGTCAACGTGTATCCAAT
>ERZ1047821.557-NODE-557-length-27221-cov-6.953913_pt1 | contig 27221 bp, 43 predicted proteins | sample MGYA00383096_ERZ1047821 | MGnify/ENA primary metagenome ERZ1047821 (study PRJEB29581, sample SAMEA5548366) | metagenome | biome: marine; feature: coastal; material: water | depth 25 m | study: Short-term variability in the microbial, nano- and picoplankton... | reverse complement strand
TATTTAGATTCAATAAGAAACACAAGAAGTTGAATGTATTATGACTTAACACTTCACAAAAAAGTTCTAAAGGGAATTAGAGGTAAGATATTAAAAAATTAATTTAAAATTTAAAAAATACGGTATGTTTGATTTATTTAGAAAAGAAAACCTTACACAAGAACAAAGATTACTAAAACATCTTATGAAAAATGAAGGGAAAGAAGTTACATTATCTAGTATAGTTGTTGGATTAAAGATATTCCACCATCAACAAATTATAGCTCAACTTAGAAAAATAGGTAGAGACCAAGGATTTATTATTGAGAATAGACTAGATAGATCAAAAGATAAATTCGGGAATATGAGAAGTTTTTATAGATTGATAAAAGATTAATTATATTATATAAAGAAAACAATTATGGAGGAATTAAAAAACTGGGAAATGTGTATGGCTTGTGGTTGTACAACTAATAGAGAACATCAAGAGTTCTGTTGAGAGTGCTGATTTGAAATAGAAGAAGATTAATTATATTAATATTTAAAGAAAGATTATGGGATATAGATTTTATTTAGCATCAATGGATAAAAAAGAATTCGAAGAATTCACAAAAATGACCTCAGTACAAGTTTATAATAAATATACTAAAGATAGAAACAGAGAAACCGATGAATCTGAAATGTATATTTGATTATATGACATATTAAAAGAAGAATATCCACTATGAAAATATTTTGATATGCTTTCTGATTTAGAATGAGTAACTGTGGATAAAGAATGCTTATATAGCTCGTTTGAAGAGTCCTCTTTTTCTTATGTAACAAAAGAAAAATTTGAAGAATTAATTGAAGCATATCAAGATCAAACATTAGAATATTACAAATCACTTTTAATAAAAGATAAATATGATTTTAGCTGAGAAGAATATACTGATGAGAAGAAACTAAGGAGACTTATTGGACATATTGAATCAAAAATAAGGGCTTTTGATAAACATAAATTTTGAGGAAGTAAATCACATAGATTCATTGTAAACATGGATAAAGATTCTGATAATATTGTAAGTAGCTGGGAATATGAGCATGGAGTATTTGAACTAGTAAGAATTTATAAAACATTTGATTGGGAAAATAAATTTATGTTAATTCATTGACGGTAGTTAACATAAGCTTAGTTATGTGATGTTATTTATAAATAAAAAATTATGCCTACAAAAATGTACATTACTTGAGAATGAGACAATAAAGATATTAAATATCATCGTCCTAAAGAAAAACACACAGAAGTAGAACTAGGCTACACATTAAGAGATAAAATAATGGAGTGTACTACTGAAGATGTTCAAAAAGTGATTAATGAAATTTTAGAATGTAATAAAAAATAATGAAAAATAATAAATTTACTCAAAAAGAAAAAAGAGAAGCTATAGAAACTATGAAAACTAACTGAGTTATTACAGATAGAGAATATAATAGACTAATTAAATTTAATTAATATGAAAGAAGAAAGTATAATTATAGAACTTCCAATGCCCCCATCAGTAAATACATTATTTGCTTGAAAGGTTAGAAGGTATAAATCTGACAAATACAAAGCATGGATATTAGAAGCTATTAATTCTTTCAATAAAATACCAACAAAGTATAATATAAAATGAGATGAATGGTTAGAGGTTCATTTAAACTACTTCTTTAGCTTATATACTAAGAAATGAGATAAGAGAATAAAAGATACAGATAACTACTGTAAGGCTACATTAGATTTTCTTTGTGATAATATAGAAGGACTACAAGATCATAAGATTAAAAGAATTATTCAGGAAAAACACGATTCTGATAAAAATATAGTAAAAATACTTATAAAAGAAATGCCAAATGAAAAAAATTTGTAAGAAATGTTGATGACCAAGAAATCACGCTAATCCGTTAATTTCTTCATGCAAGGACTGTTACTATATAAAACAGTCTAAAACTCAGCAGAAGCCGAGAAAAGCTATAAAAAACATATGAAACAACAGTAACACAACTGCTAAGTTCTCAGTAGAAACAAAAAAGGCTATATTAGAAAGAGATAAATGCTGTATAATATGCTGAAATGAATGAACTGATGTACATCATTTTCTATTCTGAACACAATGTGAGTACTGAAAAGACAGAAACAATATAAATAAATGAGTCTTATTATGCAGACCGTGTCACGCTAAATGCCATGCTTGTAGTAAGTGAGAATGAATAAGGCAACAGACAATAGATTATTTAAAATAAGTTTTTTAGTAAAAAGTTTTGCATTCTAAGTAAAAAACATTATACTTGTATCTGTGTAAGACATCTGATAAAAAACTAACAATGTTAAACTTCAGAACTGACTTGCAAAGATACTAAAGTATTTAATAATAAAGACGAAATGGGGACAAAACATAAACTAATAACAAACGCATTAAAGAAACAGGTATGTATATGAGAATACGAAAAGAGATGACTTAGAGATGTAATAAAAGAACAATATGACATTACAAAGAGTTTTAACAATTGTATAGCAATAATGTTCGGAGAAGAGCCTAAGAAAATATACGATAAAGAGTGAAATATGTTTGAAGTTACTTGTAAAAGAGCTGAAAAACCACTGTTTGTTACAGAAGAAAGAGTGCAATTATATGATTAAGAAATATTATGAAATACAAATTATATTGTAATAAATGTAGAGATGCAAAACTTCATATTATTACAGAAACAGCAGGAGAATGTACTTGATGTGGAAAAGAGAACTGAAAAAGAATAGTATTAAAAAAGCCTTAGCCTAGAGTTACTTAATTGTAACTTGTATTCCATAATTATTTTTAATTAAATAGGAACACTTTATGGGATATGAGCTGCAATTAAGCAGTGTATTATATATTTTAAATATACAGGTATGAAAAATTTATACACAAGTTCTACTACTAATTACTTATATGCAATTAGATCAATTACTAAAGAACTAGGTTACTGTAGAGCAGTTGATATTTCTAAGAAAACAGGAATTACTCCATGAAGTACAAGTACAGCTCTTAAGTTAATGATTAAAAAAGGAATGATTGAATTAGATAAAAATAAAATAATCAGTCTTACTATGAAAAGTGAACTTGATTTAAATAGATTTGATGATAATAAAATTAAATTGACTAAAATGTTTGAACAATACACTCCAGATGATGAACTAATAGAAAGAAATGTAAACGAAATATTCTTCTTATTAGACCAATGTTTAATAGATTTTATTGTAAGTAAAAAGAAAAGATTCTTTAGTAAATAATTTGCTTTGTTAAAATAATGAGAAGCCCCACTCACCAAAGGGGGCATATTAATAAACACCAAAAAAGAAGCAAGACTAGAACTTACTTCTTTTTTTTAATAAAGTTTTGCATTCTAAGTAAAAAACAATATACTGAAATAGTACTAACAGGTATTTATATATTAATAACATAGGTATGGAAGAAAAAAGAAAAATGAAATTACTTATAATTGAATGAGTGATTGCTTTATGAATATGGGTTTGATTTTTTATATATGATTGGAAAATTGCTTCATTTATACTTGTATTAATGACATTTAATAACAGAGCAATTGAATTAAAACATAACTTACATTATTAAACTATATTAACAATGAGCAACTACAATAAATTAGTACAGGAATTATGTACTGTAAAAGAGATAGAGAAGGATATTAAGGAACAAAAGACAGGAACAAAAATAAGATATTCATTAGATGGAGTAGTTTATACAACTGCTAAAATACTGTTTATTCATAGATTTAGTGAATTTTTATATGTATCTCCATGATATAATTATAAAACACCTAGGAAAATAAGAAAATTGGATATATCTAAAACAATATGAAATCCTCTCGAAGAAAGAAATCTTCGTATGTATTGTAAAAGAAATAATATAAAATGTTTTTTTGAGGATAATATATTAGATCTTCAACATGAATTTCATGTATTAGGATTAAAATCTCAAGAGAGTTGAGAAATATTTTTAGACAACACTCTCCCATTTCATAAACAAAGTGAGGAAACATTTGGAAAGATTTTAGATTTTATAACTAAGTAGTATGAACTTTATAAAAGAACTAGCTATATTTATAGCACATCTATTAGTATGAGTATTAATATTGTATATTATTAGATGAGATATTAACGAGCATAATGTAATTTGAGCAATAATAGGTTTAATTATATTTTATATTTTAGATATTAAAGCAGGACTATGAACAAACTAAAACCACTACACTACTGAGCCTGCCCTAAGTGTGGTTGTGCTTATAACGAGTGTGAATGCAATGATTTAACACAAGATACTAATTTAAAAGTAAATGATATATTATGACAAAAGTAATAGAAAAGATTGATAAAATCTACAAAGAGATAGCAAATAAAGAGTTATTACCATGAGTTATTAAATGACACCCAGTAAAGATAGGAGATGTATTAGATAGGATGGAAGAAATAAAAAGTACAATTGAGCTAAGAAGTAGCCAATATTGTGCTTGATTATATGATGAGATTTGCATTTTATGGGGACATAAACGTAAACCAATAGAAGAACAATCAGAAGAATGTATAGATTATATTTATAACTTACTACTAAGTGAACAAGACTAAATGAATAGAAGATCTATTAGCTCTGAAAGTAAAGAATGCTAATGAATAATTAGAAGGTGAAGAATTAGTAGGGATTTTAAACCTATTAATATTAGATTATCAAAACTTATTAAAACCAGAAGAACTTTCTGAGGATGTAATAGCAGTTCAGGAAAGTGTAAGAAAAGATTTTAATTCATTAAGTGAATAGGTAATGAACATATATAAAGGGCAAAGACCATGATATAACAAAGAGTTATTGGCAAGAATTAATGAGGAAAACATATATGTTGATGACATAACATTAAATAAAATTAAAGATGCTATCAGTTGAGAAACTAGAGAAATACTAGATAAGGACAGACCTTGTAAATGAGTTTGTGATGGGAGTTGTAAATTAAATTGTAAGAATATGTAAGTATGAAAGACTGTGAAGCAATAAGAAATCAAACAAACGAAAGCTACAAGCTAAATGATATACAAGGCAAGCTAGACTGAATACTTAGTGATAAAGAAAGGTTTGCCTTGAGAGTGAAAAAACAAAAAGCTCTCATTGCATTAAAAGTAGCACAAAAAGAAGTGTATGATAAATATAATGGAGCAATGGGATAATAAATAAACTATGACTATGAACAAAATAACATACGAAAGCGAAATGCTAATGCACGAAGCAATAAACGTATCCTGTGAAAAGATAGAAGTACTCAGACAAGCAGTAAGAGAAACTACTAATCAAATAGTAATAGATGCACTGCATATGGAAATAAAACAAGAAAGAAACGCAATACAAAGAGTGTTGCGTTGAGCTAGTATTAATTAAAGAAATTATTATGTGAAAAGCAATATACTGAGGAGAACCTAAACCATATACTTGTAGTGAATGTGGATGAACTTTTACAAGTGTTCACTGATGTGCTTGAAGAAGTAGATTAGATGATATGGATTTTAGTAGACCAACTACTGAAGCAGAGGTTAATTGAAAAACAAAGTTTATTAATTAAAGAAAAGGATTATGGAAACAATAATATATACTAGAGAAGATATAGGAATCAAAATGACATTTGAAGATTTAAATGCAACTGAATTTCTAGAAAAGACTTTAAAACTAATGCAATCTGTTTGATATAACAATACGGTTATTAGAGAGGCATTAGATAAAGCAACTATTGATTAATTTTTTAAATATAAATTATGGAAAGAGAAATAAAATTTAGAGCATATGGTAATCATTGATTTAGGAAATCTGAAACATATACGAAAATAGTAACTTACTTAATAAAGATTAAACTATGAAACTAAAACCTATAACATACTACACAGTAGATAGAGACAGTGTAGTAGTGGGAGAGATAGAAGAAAAAGATTAAACTTGAAAGAATTTAATTAATCTATACAATACAATAGACGGAAGCTAAGTCGAACAAAGCTTCCTTTATATTTTAAATATATATCATGATTGAATCAGGAACAGATGATAAAAAAGAAAAACTATCTAAGACTTGAAAAGTAATCAGCCCTAATAACCCAAATCAAACAGAGAATCAATGAGGAAGACCAAGTAAGTTAACTTGATTCATAGAAGCATTTGAAGAAGTATTAAATGAAAGTGAAGAAGATGTAATTTATTTTACTGATGATGAGTTAAGGGAACTATGTAATGATAGGCTTGAAGAAACGGCTCAAATAAGCGATACAACGTTTAAAAACTGGAAAGCATGAAGGCTAGAAGATAACGCAGAATACAAGAGGTTTGTTGACCTTTATAAAAAAGCACTTGCAAAACAGAAGAGAGAATTGTTTAAAAGTCTTAAAGATGATCCGCAAGCATGGCAAAGAATGGCTTGGATTATTGAGAGAAAATTCAGCGCTTGGAATCTTAAGAATATCAATGAAAGTAAAACAGAACATTCAGGAACATTGAGTATTTGAAATGTGTTGAATGAATTGTGAGACAGTGAAATAGACTTAACTAAATAGTTAGGTCTTTTTTTGTGCTTGAAATAGATAGATTCACAAGTGAACACTATATAAAAGAGGTTGTTTAATAAAAAACCCTATTTAATAGCATAACTATCAATAGAGTTTAAGTTTGAGAAAGTCCAGCCGAGTAGACTAAAAGTCTATTTGACTAGACAATAAAAAAAGATACAATAGTAATGCGAGTTACTTATGTATCTAATAAAGCCAATTATATGGAAACCAACGCAAAAAGCAAAACTATTTTAAAACAGATAGAGTTGCTTGAGAAAACTCCTATAAGTTACGAGCGAAATGTATTAATTTCAGAACTTAAGAATAAACTCGAGCAAAAGAATAAGAACTACTTTAAATTTAATTATGTAAAGCACCACATGAATATTGATATATATGAAATCATATGAAAAGAGTTATACTGACACTTTAAAAGACTTTTAGATACTATGAATGAAAATAATGTTTGTGATTTAGATATGCTAGATATAAAAAGAGCAGCAAAATTTAACGTAAAAAAATCATTATTATCATTCTGACTAATTAAAGATATTAAGAAAAAGTGAAATGTATGAAAGAAACTCTATATAAATCCTTTGTTCTGATTAAGGAATAGATTAAATATAGATAGTGAGCTTAAAAAAGAGTTCGCAGAAGTAAATGAGAGAATATTTAATATTAAACTATAATTATGACAGAAGAACAAAAGCTAAAAGAGAAGCTGTCTGACTGGAAATGGAGAATATGTTCTTGAAAACTATATAAAATTAAAGATAAGAACGGTAAGGTAATTCCTTTTATCCCTAATCCTTATCAAAAACACCTAATTGATAACTTGCATTACAAGAACTTAATTCTTAAAGCAAGGCAGTTAGGTTTTTCTACGATGATTCAGATATTAATGTTAGACCAAGCATTATTTAGAAATAATATAGCTTGTTGAGTAATTGCACAATGATTAAGAGAAGCAAAGTCTATCTTTGATAATAAGATTTCATTTGCTTATAATAACTTGCCTGAATGGTTAAAGACTCAAAGAACATTACTTAAAAACTCAGCAGATACATTAGAATTTAATAATTGAAGCTCTATTTATGTTGGTACTTCGTTTCGTTGAGGTACATTACAATATATACACGTTTCAGAGTATTGAAAGATATGCGCTAAGTTCCCAGAGAGAGCAAAAGAAATTAATACCTGAGCATTAGAAGCTGTTTGAGCATGAAACTATGTATTTATAGAATCTACTGCAGAAGGTAAGTCGTGAGATTTCTACACTAAAGCAGAAACATCTAAGAAGCTAGCGCTTGAGTGAAAAGAATTAAACGAACACGAGTTTAAATTCTTCTTCTTTGCATGGCGGGAAGTTGCAGAGTATAGATTACAAGACGATGAGCTAGTATTAACAAGTGAAACATTACAATACTTTAAATCATTAGAAGAAGATTATGAGATTGTATGTGACGAAGCACAAAAGAAATGGTATCAAGTAAAGAAAGATGAAAAGCATGATGAAATGTTAAGAGAATATCCTAGTACACCAGAGGAAGCATTTAAAGTAGCTATAGCATGATCTTATTATAAGAAATGGATAAACATAGCTTTAAAAGAAAACAGACTCTGCAAAGTCCCATATGAACCACATTTACCTGTCCATGTTTGAATGGATATATGATGAGCTTGAGGTTGAGACGATATGACTTGTTGGTTCTTTCAAGTATTTGGTAAAGAAATTAGATTTATTGACTACTGGGAAGGTTCTTGATTCTCTATGGAAGACTTACATAGTGAGGTATTAATTGATAAGCCTTATAACTGGTGAACTCTATATATGCCACATGATGCAGAAGTACACTCACAAAATGACTGAAAGACTAGAAGTCAAACAATGAGAGATTTAGGATACAAAGTCCATGTATTAACAAGAGGCTGAATATCTGAAAGGATACAAGAGGTGAGGGATAACTTTAAATACTGTTACTTTGATAAAGTAAATTGTTCTGATGCTTTAGATTGATTAGCAGAATATAAAAGAAAGTGGTCTGAGAGTATATGAGATTTCTTAAATCAACCAGATCATAATAATTCACATAATGCAGATTGATTCTGATATAGTATTATTGCAGTTACAAAAGTGTTACTTGCAAACAAACCTACGCAAAAAGTAAAAAGACCAAGTATGAAAAGGTTTATGTAAGATATACTAAAGGTTGACTAAAGCTCTTAACTAGATAATATAGTTAAGAGTTTATTTTTAATTAAAAATTTATGGATATAAACAAGGTAATGAGTTGAACTGACCAAAGAAGGTTACTTTGACAAATAACACAAGAGTATTGAAATGCTGAAGCACATACTCAAAGCTGGAGAAGTAAAATGCAAAATATTGCATCACAATACTTACTACCAGAAGCTACTGGAGAAGATAGAATAAAAGATAGAAGTGTATTACAAAACTTAAATATTAGATTATCTGTATTCGTTGCAGATGATATACAAGTTACTAATGTTCCTATGAGTGGGAAATTAGGTGCTGATATAGCTAAGAATTGTGACAAAGTCTTTCAATCAAACTTCCGTACAATGGATATGAGAGAAAAATACAGAGATACAATATACGATGACTGACTGTATTGAGTTGGTGTAATGGCTGTTGACGGTTGGAATGACCACTCTCAAGAACCTATATTATCTTATATAGACTCAAGATTAGTTTATGCAGACCCTAAAAACTGGCAAGACTCAAAAATGAGATATTGTTGAACTAAACTTAAAAAGAATTACTGGGAGCTATTAAATGACGATGCTTACGATATAAATCAAGTAAACAAAGTTAAACTTGCAACTGATGAAGACCAAAAACAAGTTGAAAGATGAGATAATTCAATAAAAGGATTTACAGAGGTTGACAATTGAGAAGACCTTATTGAGCTATATAACCATTTAACAGTATTTAGAGAAGAATGAGAAGAAGCTCATTTATATTTGACTACATTAGGAGCAAATAGAAGTGAATTTGTTAGGCTTATAAAAATGAGACCATTAACAGATGAGGAAAAGGCTGACCCAAGTAAAATTGATTTAGGTGTTAAGTTATTTAGAGGGAAACCTTTAAAAGGAAGTTTTGCAGGTGTTTCATTAATAGATGATTTAGGACAATACCAAGACTTATTGACTCTATTTACAAACCTACAAACAGAACAAGCGAAAGAGGCTGCTTTAGGTGGTAGAAAATACGTACCTACTACATTATGAGTTGATATGGACGATGTAGCAAACTGAACTGGTGCATGAGAAATAATCCCATATACTCCAGAAGGTGGATTAACTGCACAAAATGCAATCTATGAAGAACAGCCTAGACAAATTAGCCCTATTACTAGTAATCAAGTAGCAAGACTAGAACAATTAAAACAACAAGCTGACCCTGCAAGTACAAGTTTAGCAACTGGTGTTGGTACTCCATGAAGTCAAACAAAAGCAGAGATACAAACGCTACAACAAAATATAAATCAAGTGCTTTCTTATATGCAATCAAACTATATGGCTTCATTAATGAGTCTATGGGAGTCTATATATAAGAGTTATGCTAGAAATATGAGTTCTCAAAAGAAAAAAGAGATTGTAGTTGTATCCTCTTGATGAGATGCAGATAATTATTGATTCAAAAAGAATGAATTTATATCTAAGTGAGATGTTTATATAATTGTTAAATCTAAAAGAGAAGAAGAAGCTAAAAATGAAAAGCAATATGCTCAAACATTATCTTTCTATGATGCAATTAGACAAGGTTTATGAGATACTACTGAAGGGAAGATATTAGATAGATACTTAATGGAAAAATCAAATTCTTGAATTGATCCAACAACTATTATTTCTTACACTCCAGATGAAAGAAATGCTTATGATGATTTAGTACTTCTAAATAATAATGAAGATGTTTCCGCTCCTGAAGGTGGACAAGATCATAATGCTTATATTAATATATATAAAACAGGGTTACAAACTCAAGCAAGAGAAAGAGCAATACTAGCAAGAGAATTAATATTAGAAGAAGAAAAAACAACAAGACCTGAAGCCCCAGTTGAACAAGGAGGTTGAAGTGCAAGTTGATTAGGTGCTAGTATGATTGCTGCAGACAATGCACAATGACAAGATGTTAATTTATGAACTATATAAAAACTATGAACTTAACAAAAGACCAAAAAGCAGATTTAAAATCACTAGTAGAACATAGAGGTTTCAAGTTATTAGAAAAAATCTATGAAGAAAAAAGAGCTAATCTGTTTACAAAATTTGAGAGTGTAAATCTTTGAGAAGGTGTAAATATGGCAGAACTAGCACAAGCACAAAACTTTAATAATTGAATGAAATCTTTATTAAGTACTGCTAAATGATTAACTGCTGAAAAAGTAGATAAAGTAGAATCCCTAAGATAAGGGGTTCTTTTTTCTTGACAAGTATTTTAATATAAATATAGTGTAAATGTTCCACTATGTGTGTGAGTGGTAAACAAAAACACAATATACGGCTGTTGAGTCCAGAAATACTCAATTTTATTACCTAACATACTAACACTATGTCAGAAACTAATAATGTAGAGGTGTCTACTGAAAACACAATTGATTGGGAAGCTAGAGCAAAAAAGGCAGAAGCTAAAATTGTTGACATGAAAACCAATCAACCAGAAACTAGGACAGAAGAAGTTAAAACTGAACCTGTTGTTCAAGATAATAACTATATGACTAGAGAAGATTACCAAAAAGAAGAGTTCTTTAAAAATAATCCTGAACTAGCTGAGCATAAAGATATTATTAATGAAAAAGTTTCTAATGGGTACTCTTTAGAAGATGCTAAGACAGTTGTTATTGCACAAGATTCAACTATTCAAGCTAGAAAGACTACTCAAAACGCAAATTTTACTGCTTGAACTCCTGACTTCTCAAGAACTGAGTATAGTATTGCAGACCTAGAAACTATGTCGCAGTCTCAATATGAACAAGTTATGAAAGCTAAGGACGAATGAAAAGTAGTAATAAAATAAATTTATTATTAAAAACTAAACTATGGCTAATACTATAATTATCCCTACTCTGTTTTCGAAAGAAGTTATTAGAAACAGAGATATTAAAAACGTATTTTATAAATATACAAATTCAGACTATACTGGAGAATTAAGACAAGCTGGTGATACAGTAACTGTTCAAACTCTTCCTACATTATCTTTTGCTTCTGGTACAGCTGGTGCTGCTATTACTGCAACTGATTTTACAATTACTTCTGAAAACTTAGTAATTGACCAAGTTGAACAATTACTAGTTAGAATTACTGATGAAGAAAAAGTACAATCAAACTTAGCTCTTACTATGAAAGTTGCTGAAAGATTTGCTGAAGCTGAAGCTAGATTATTTGATGAAGCTGTAAGAGATCAAATTCTTGTTACTCAAGTTGCTGATATTCCTGCTGCTAATAAATTAGATTCAGGTGCTCCAATTACATTAACTCCTGCATTAGCTTATACTTCTATTCTTAACTTATCTGAAGCTTTAGATAACCAAAATGTAGAAGAAACTGGAAGAATTGCTTTTGTTTCTCCAAACTTTGCAAATAACTTAATGCAATCAGGTTTCTTAGATGCTTCTGATACTGGTTTAGAAACTAGATTCAAAGGTTATATCGGACTTGTAAACGGTGTAAAAATTGTTAAAACTAATGCTCTATCTGCTTCTAAAGAAGTTATTATGCTTCAAGAAGGTGCAGTTAACATGGTTGTACAATTAAATAACTACGATGTTAGAAAAGGTACAGATGGTTTCTACGAAAACCTAATGGCTGAAGTAATCTACGGTTTAAAAATCTTCGGTGAAAATGCTAAAGCAATCGCTATCCAATATATTGCATAATTTGACTTTATAGTTAAATTAAATAAAATAATACTAGATTAATTTCTGGTATTATTTTTTTATTAAACATTATGGCTAAAATTAAAGTTACAACAGCTGTTGTAAATAGAGGTGGTAAAAGATATGTTGCAAAAGACGGGGTTATTGAAGTTGCTGATGCAGACTTAAATTTCTTTGACGGATTCGCAAGAGTAGAAACAAAAAAAGTTACTCCTAAAAAAACTAAAGATGAAGATAATAAATAAAGAAGTAAAAGCTTGTGAGAATAAAGATTGAAGTTTTACTAATGTATTAGATATAAATTACACTCACATGTGAGAGTCTGGAAGAGTACTTATAAAAGACTATGATCCAGCTTTAGAAAAAGAATACTTCAAAGAATTAAGAAAAAGTGTTAGAAACCTTTATGTACAAGAAAAATTGAAAGCCTAAACACTAGGACTTTCTTTTTTTTTTGACAAAACTTTATATATAGTATACTAATTATATACTTTTTAATATAAAATATATGAATTGACAACAAATTATTGACTTTTGATTTGACCAAACACACACAAATAAAAACGATGTGTCAACTGATAATCAAAATCTTTACTTAAACCTAGCATACATTGATACAATAGATGAGCTTATTAAATTGAAGGTTGCTTTTTTGTTTGACGAATGAGTTACTAATGTAGTAAATTGACAAAATGAATACTTAATTGAAAAACTTTGAATTGCTCCAGATGCTTTAAATATCAAAACAATTAGAAAGATATTTATAAAATATAGTTCAGATGATGCATATCATACTCCTGCTGATAGAGTAAATCCTAGTATATTAGAACATCATCCTGACTGGTATGCAGATAATCAGCCAAAAACTGATCCATTCTTTTATATTGCAGACAATTCTTTCTTTATATTTCCAAAGCCTACAGAAGCTGTAACATGAGGTATTGAAATATTTGTTATACATGATGCACCTGAAATAGATAATACAACTACTCAAGATAATGTTCAAATTCCTTTATCTTACCATAAAGCTATTTCTTACAAAATGAGAGAATATATATTTAACTCTCAAGGTAAAACTAATGATGCAGAAGTTGCAGCAGGTAAATGGAAACAAGAAATAACAAAAGTTAATTGAGTTACAAAACCTAGAACATCAATTAATTTACAAAAAACAAGATCAAAACTTAATTCTTTTAGATAAAACAAATGCCTACTAGAACGTATAATACATTTTACCCATGAATAAAACAGGACGACAAAATATGAAATCCCGGTTTTATTGATGCGAGTAATTTAACAGGTCTATCGACTTGAGAATGAATAACTTTATGACCTAAAAGTAATAAACTATTTACTACTAATGGTGCAATGAGAGGGATTCATATAGAACCTCAAACGAGAACTACAAAAAATAATGAAAATTTCGCATTTTGAGATGATTGAGAAATTTATAGATTTGACTGAGCTGACCTAACACCAGTTTATACAGTATCCACTTGATTTGATGTATGGGGTTTTACTATTATACAATGAGACCCTTATTTCTTACATAGAGAAACTGTTTCTTGAAATACTCTAAACTTATGAAAATCACAAAATTATGACTTCACATCTTGAGTAGATGAGTCTTATGATTTACAATTTATTTCACATACTGAGGTAGTGCCTATTCAAGAATATTGAGATGAATATATATTTGGTTGAAGTGGTAAGGTTGTATCTTTACCAAGCACTAATGATCCAGTTACATGAAAAACTAACTATTCTATATTTTCTTGAGTATGTAATTGAATATCTACAATATGAAATCAACTATATTTATATAATTCGAGATGAAAAGTACATCAATGGAATTGAAGCTCTAATGCTTTATCAGGTACTAATACGGTTAACTTCCCGCCAAGAAAAGTACATCAAACAGCAAGTGAAACATTTGTAACGAGTAGAGATTGATCTATTTATAAAGGTAACGGTTGGCAGTTTGGAACTTGACCACTAATGAAGTTTAAGAAATCTAAAAGGTTAGAAGATAATTCTACTTATCAAGATAAGTTTAATTTTAGTTGAACAGAAGAAGTAAGATGACAATATATAGCTAGTGCATGAGATGCAATTTATGTAGGTTGTAATGATTGAGTACCTTGAATTTATATACATGATAATATAGTTCTATGAACTCGTAAAGGTTTCCATAAAGCTATTACAACTAATCACGAAGGGACTGCAATAGACGAAATATATGCTATTGCTTACGACCATACACAAGATAGAGTTTTTTATTCATATAAAGCAGGTACTACTTATGGAATTGATTACGTTAGCACAGTAGACAGAGAATCAACAACAACTGGTTATGGTGTTACAGAAGTATTCACTGGTTGAACATCTTTTAAAAAAGAATTAAATGTTGCAAGAATATCTGTATCTAATGTAGATGCTACAAATACTGCTAAGCTATATTATAGAATAAATGACCAAGAATGGATATTACTTAGAGAGATTAATTGAACTACTGAAGATATATATAATAGACAAAATATATCAAAAGAATCTGATTGAAATCCATTTAAACAATTTATAGATATTCAGTTTAAAATAGAACTAACATCAGCTAATAATGATAATACTCCACCTACTCTAAATGAATTAATGATAGATTATACTATAATTGAAGCATAATATGGCAGAATTTGAAAAAATGGTTAAATCCATGAATAAAGTAAAAGAATTTAAAGAAGTAGTAGAAGAACAAGAACCTGTATCTATGGTTGAGATGATACCTTGAGTTGATAAGCCTAGATTAATATGAAATATCAGTGTTGATTGAGATAATGCAGACATTGCAAACTTACAAGCACAGATAGATTCACTAGATGCAAGGGTTACTGCATTAGAAAATCCTTAAAAATTGCAATTTACCTATATAATTGTATATTATATATAATATTATTAATATAAAAGTATGAAAAAACAAAGAGCTTTTACAGTTGAAGAAACTGATTCACTTAGAGGTGCTGATGGAAAAGTCCGTGTTTGAAGTGACGAGTTTAAGTGATCTGAACAAGTGGCTAAAGAACAAGCTATATTGAATCCAGAAGAACCTGTTGCAGAAACCCCTCAAATAAAAGAACCTGGTAAAATGAATCCAAACTTCCAAGAAAATGAAGATTCTACACAAGAACAAGTTGCAGCAGGTTGAAATAAAGAATCTCAAAAAACATTAGATAATTTAAGTCAAGAGAATCTTGGAAATGGTTGAGAAGGGAGTTCTGATTTTGAAAATGTCGGAGATTATCTTGACAATAAAATGAAAGAAGAACTAATGAAGCAAGATTTGCCTGATACTGCTTATTTCATTAATGAAAAATGAGAAAGGGTTCAAAAATTACAAAAAAATTGAGAAAGTACACAAGATTATAGAAATAGATTATGAATCCCAGCTATTGAAGAAGTAAAAGTTGAAGAAAAAGCCCCAGAGGTTGTAGACACACAAAAACAAGCCGATACAAAGGTTGAAACTGTGCAAGATATAAAAGCTAAGGAAACTTCAAACGAAGCCCAAGAAAACGAATTAAATGAGAAGAAAAAAACTCAAGTTGTAACTGAAATGCAACAAATGATTCAAAACGGTTCTACACTAGAAGAAATCCAAGCATTTTGAATTAAAAATAAACAATTCAAAGATGATATAAACACAGTATTGAGAGGGAGTTTTAAAAATGCTTCTAATGTTGCTTATTTTGGTAAATACTCAACTTTAAACAATGAAGATATGTACGCAGCATATCAAAAAGGTGAAGTTGTTCCAAATAGTGAACAATATAATCAATTACCACCTGCACAAAAAGCTAGATTTGATGCTTTCTTAGCAGAAAAGAATGCTGTAAATGTTATTAATAAAACAGATTACTCTACTTCTGATAAAGTAACTGATATGACTACACTAGAATCAGCTATTCCTAAAATGTTTAGCTCTAATGTAAGAACTAAATATGAAGAAAAGCTAAATAATCCTAGAATTAAAGAATTATCTTCAGAACTTACTAATAATAAAGTTCAAATTGATGATATTGATGATAAGATAGAAGATTTACAAGATGAAATTGAAAAACAAGCATGACCTTGAGCTTTAATTAGTCAAATAAATTCAAGATATAAACAAGAATATAAACTATTAATGAAAGATAAAAGACTTTTATTAAGAGAAAGACAAATTTCACTTTGAGAGTATCAATCATTAAAATCTGATGCTGAGACAGAGTTGAAAATCTCTATGTATGAAGACGGTATAGCAAGAGAAGATTATAAAACTCAATTGAGTTTGTATGAAAGTAGGAGAAAAGAAAGAAGAGAAGATATTGCATCTTTTGCAACTGCTGCAAATAAAGCTGAAGCAGAAGCATTTAAGAGAGAACAAGAAATAGAAGACAGAAATTTTGAACAAAAAAATAAGGAAATTGCGACTAAAAAAGCATTACAAAATGATATAATTCTGGCTGATTACAAAAATCAACTAGCACAAGGTAATATAAAAGGTAAATGGGAAGATAGGTTTGATTGAATGTATTTCTTACAAGACAACTGAATAGCTACTAAAGTTATTGATTGAGGAGTTACAACAGATAAAGACGGAACTAAAACATATACAAGTTTAGATAAAGACGGTAACCCTATATTTCAAATTTATGATATTAATGGAACTGCTATTTGAGCAAATACTAACGTATCAAAATTAAATCAACAAGAAGCTGACTTATTAAATACTCCTGCAGGATCAATAATTCCTACTAGATTGAAAACAGTTTCAGACACTAATACTAATAGAGGGAAAGAGTGTGCTGAATATATGAATGATATATTCACAAAAACTACTTGAGAAAGAATGTGAGATAGTTATGCTAGTAAATTAGCAGTAGCTAATGAGCAAACAGGTACTTTAGGTAGTATGGCTGTATGGCAACCTAACCCATGAAATCCTTCATTTAGTAAATTCTGACATGCTTGAGTAATAGTTTGAGAAAGTGAAGACGGTAAATCATGGCATATTAAAAGTTCTAATATAAAATGAGATTGAGTTATTTCAGTTGATGAAGTACCAAAAGATGTAATAGCTTGATATAAAACTACTAATATATATGATACTCCTATAGAAGATAAAGAATATTCAGTTGCACAAACAGAATTTTTAAAAACTATTGATGTAACAAAAGGTACTAATAAAATGAAAGCTACAATATCTAATTTAGGATTAACTGAAGAAGATGTATTTGCATTTAAGTCTAAAGATGTACCTGAGGCAACAACTAAACAGTTTGAAACACTATTACAAAGATTAGGGAATTTAAAATGAGATGATTGAAAATTCACATCTGCTGAATGATTTAATGAAGTTGTTTGATTCTGATTACAAAAAATATTTGATGTATGAGAACAAAACTTTATTGCAGGTACTGATGCTGCTAACTTTGCAGCTGACCTAGACACATTCTTAGCTAATATTACAATAGATAATTTAGATAAGATGACTTGAGTATTAACAGATAAGGATTTAGAGATTCTTAAATGAGCAGGTACAGCATTAAGTTCTAATTTAAGTGAAGATCAATTTGTAGAAAGAATTACAGAACTAGAAAAGGTTTATAAAAAAGCTCTTTGACAAGAAGTTATTGAAACTGCTGATGTAGTATTTACAGATACAGACGGTACAGAATATTCTAATACTTCACTTAAGAAAGAATTATTAAGAATGATAGATGCTGAAGAAGCTACAGTAGAAGAAATAGTAGAATGGAAAAAAAGAAACAATATTAAATTATAATAAATTATTATGGCAGAAAATTTTAAATATTGATTATATGATAAATCAAAGGTAACTCCATGATATTTTGGTAAACCTAAAGCAAGTTCATCAGATGATAGATTAAGAGAATTAGGATTATTAGATGAAGAGCCAGTACAATCAACTGGCTTACTATCTGATATAAAAGAAGCTAATGAGCCTTGATTATTAGAAAAGACTTGAGAATTTCTAACATGAGTGAAAGAAACTGTAGAAGAACCACTAAAAGAAGTTGTTAAAGGTGGATTTAATATAGTAGAAGATGTAAAAAAGATTAGTGAGGGAAGAATAGACGAAGCCCCTTGATTATTAGGTAGTCTTGCACAGGCTTGAGAAAAAGCAAATGAAAGAATTATTAAGTTAAACAATGCTATTGACGAAACAGGAGGTACTTTTTTTGATAAAGTGATTTGATTTTGATTAAATTCTGTATGAGCTTGAGTGGATTTCACTTGAGATGTTATAGTTTCTTGATTAAAAACATTAGCTCCTGAATGAGTTGAAAGAATGACTGCTGAAGGAATAGAAAACTTTTCAAAGTCTGAATTTTGACAAGACGTTATTTGATTAGTGCAAGAAGGTTGAGAAAAATGGGAACAATTTAAACAAACAAGCCCAGAAGCAAATAGACTTGGATTGTCAATAGAATCAGTTTTACCACTAGCAGAATTTGCGACTTGATGAGTTACAGCTAAATTAGGAAAAGAAACATTAGAAACAGGATTAGAAGTTTGAGTTAAAAAATGAAAAGAGCTATTAGAAACTTGAGAACAAATCATTGAAGCATGAAAAGAAGGTATTTGAACTATAAAAGAAAAAGTTTCTGATATAACTTTACCTGACTTACCTAAATTATGAGATAAGCCTTCACAGATTGCTGAAAATATAGCTTGAATTGATGAACAGACTAAGAATATCCTAAAAGAGGTTACAACAGAAGATTTTAATAGATATGTACAAGCTGGGAAAGATGCAAAAGCTAATATTAAAAATCCATCTCCAATGGATATTGCATGACAAGAAGCATTAGATGTTTTAAAAAATCTTACAAATAAAAAGAAATGAGCAGGTAGAAGAATGTGAAATGTAATAAAAAACAATCCTGATATTACTGTGAACACTTCGGAACTTACTACTAATTACAAAGATTTCTTAAAAGATAGATTTAACCTAGAGGTTGACCCACAATCATTAAAGGTTTCTGCTATTAAATGAAAAGAAGCAAAAACATCAGATTTAAACTTGATTGAAACACTAAATAACGATATACTATCAATAGTTACTAGAGAAAATATATGAATAGATGATTTAGAAGCTATATCAACAAGAATTAAAAGTAACTTTGATAAAATTCTTAATGATAGATGATTAAATTCTAAATTAACTCCTGATGAAAAAAGCCTTAAATGATTTATTACTTGAGAAATAACAAGTATGATTAAAAAGAATTTACCAAAAGAATATGCAGAAGCATCAGCCGACTTCTCAAGATTATTAGATATGGAAACTAGGTTAGCAAAACTCTTATGAGACAAATGAGATAAAGGAGCTTCCTTTATTAAGTCTGCATACAGCTCCCAAACTTCAGCAAGATTTAGAAGATTAGCAGAAGAAATAGAAAAAGAAACTGGAATAGATATAATGACTAAAGCAGGGTTGGCTAAATTTTCAATGCAATTAGCCTGAGACGAAAGACAAGCTAGTTTATTACAAGCATTAGACTTATGAACAGGATTTACAAGTAAGTTAACAAGTAAATTAAAAGATATTCCAGTATTATGAAATTTAGCTGAACTTTGAGAAATAGGAGCTAAAAAACTATTTCCAACTGAAAAGGTTGGTAGATGATTAACTAATGAATAATGATATTAAAAATAATAAATATTTGTATATTAATAGGGTTTGCAATAGCAATACCCTTCTTATGGATAATTTATTTAATAGTGTTTATAATATCTTTTTTCAATAAATAATATGCCTAGAGTAAAACCAACAACAGAATACACACCTCGTGTAAAGCCAACAACAGAATATACTACTCCTAGAGATTGAGGGACTCCTTTTACTTGTGATACAACGTCATTTACCTGCGATACAACAAGTTTTACTTGTGATAAGGTAAGTACAGGAGGTATTTCTATTAATACTGCTTATACAAGACCTAGATACTCTTATTATGTTGAAGATATAACTTGAGCAAATGTTTTTGATTTATCCTGAGAATTAGTACAATGAATATCAGGGAATCCTGTTAATAAAATAGATACCGTTTATACTTAAAAATAAACCATGACAAATATATTTCCAACCGATTATAGTACAAAATGAACTCCAGACTGAACAGATGTCGTTTGGAGTTCTGATGCTGTAACAAATTTTAATTTAACAGTAGCAAGTATAGCCTTATACACACTCACTAATAGTGATACTGATGATTTAGTAGAATGAGCTACTAATCTTTACTATACAGATGCTAGAGTAGAAGCTAACACAGAAGTAATAAGACTAGAAAATGATAAAGAAGATAAGTCTAATAAATCTACTAATATGACTACAGATACAGGTAGTGATATTAAATATCCTAGTGTAAAAGCTGTAGAGGATTATGTAGATGCTTTTAGTATACCAGATGCTACTGAAGCTATAAAATGAAAAGCTAGGATAGCGACAGATTCTGAAGTTATGGAGTGAATAGATGATACTACGATAGTGACTCCATTAAAGTTCAATGATAATACGTTAAATATTTGAACAACTGCTAGTAATGAAATTAAACAAAGTGCAAATACTGAAAGATCTGATGCTTCTTGAAATACTGTTAAAATAAAAGAGATGACTATTAAAAATTCTAGAAAATGAGGTACTGTTAGAATGAGTGTAGACGCAAAAGCTGTTTGAACATTAGGTAGTAATCAATTAAGATTCTATAAAAATGGTCTCTCAATTAATGTTCAAACAGTTACTTGAACATATACTACCTATACTTATGATATGCCTTATACTGAAGATGATTTATTACAGATTTATGTTAGATGAGATAATTCGCCTATAGAAACAATATTTGTAAAGAATTTTACCATAAATTATGACTATGTTCTTTATAGTAAAATACCAACTGTCAATTTAGATTAATAAATAATAAAATATGACTACAATTACACCAGTAAACGTCTGATCTGCTCCTGATGATAACACAGGTGACCTATGAAGAGATGGTTTTATAAAAATAAACACAAACATAGATAATCTTAATAATGATAAAGTTGAAGTTGAGCCTTGAAAAGGTCTTTCCACTGAAGATTATACAACATCAGAAAAAAATAAACTTTGATTAATTGAAGATGAAGCAACTAAAAATGATACAGATGCTAATCTAAGGGATCAATTAACACATACAGGAATCAATCATTGAATTATTAATCCTCTATCAGATATAATAACTATTAACGGTTGAGATGATAAGTTATATGATTTAGCTGCTTTCGATTACTTTATTAATTGAGTTAAGTATAGTTTTGGTTGATTGACAGCACAAGACCCTTGATTTTTACTATGAGAACAAGCATTATTCTTGTATGTTTGAGCTTCATGAATAGAAACACAAAAAAATCTATGATATAATTTAACTCAATTAGACAATACTTTAGTATTTGGTTCTGTAAATGCTCCTAACTCAGTTAATATCAATATTGTTTGAAATAATCCGTATTATATAGATACTGAACAAAAAAGAGAATATATTAGAAGTACAACAGCAGAATGACCTATCTTTTATCAAAATTGTGCTAAAATTACTGAAAATATTTCAGTAGATAGACAAATAGACCTAGCAGGGTGAGACTATAATAGTTGAAATAAAGAAGTAAGTTCATTTACGGCAGTACAGAATGCTGTAGTAGTAAATGTATTTCACGTTTCATGACAATGGAATATACAAGCTCCTTGAATACTTACAGTTGATAATTTACAATATGATAATTGAACTGATTTAGTGACAGCAGGTGACAATATGTATCTTGCACATGATTTATTTATATCAGAAAGAACTAATACTATTTTATTAGTATATTCTCAAAATCAATATGATAGTTTAAATAAAGCATTACAAGCTCCTATTAGTCAATGACCTTTAGCTTGATTGCCTGCGCAAGGGATTTACCCAATTGGTAAAGTTGCATTAAAAAAATGAGATACTAATATTACTTCTATTAAGGATTATAGAACTACAGATATATTTCCTATAGGAATTGATAATACTCCTATAACAGACGGTGTTGTTAATCTTTCTCCTCTAGCAAATGGATCTATTATTAATACTACCTCTATTGTTGTAAACAGTCCTGATGCTTGATTAACTACACAATTAACAGTAGAAAAAAATTGAGGTTGAGATATAGAAATACAATTAAGTGAAAAAAACTATATTTATGACACAACTCCACCTGCTTGAATTACATTAACTAATTGAACAGACACTGACCCAATAGAAAACTATATATTTATAGAAAATCAATCTTGAACATTAACATTAGTAGCTAATACTACAGGTTTCCCTACTACAGAATATGCACCAGTTGCTACTGTATTATGTCAAAGTGCTACAAGTATAGATACGGATTGAGCATATAAAATACATAATTGGGTAGATCACATGGAAGAAGAAGGTAATAACTGACATCTTTCCCATATTAATAAATGGATTAGAAACCAATCAGCAACTATTCTTTCTTGAATGGATACAACGACAACTCCAGTTGTAGGATGAGGTACAGCTTCCACTACAGATGTTGCAGTAAGTGCATGAACTGCCTTACAATTACATTGACACGCAACTCCAGATTATAATACAGCAACTTGAACTGATATATATGTATCGAATCATCCTACTACTAAATACCTAAAAGTTAACGACCTAGATATTCTTATAGATAGTGAATGAACAAGTTTATCTTGAGATAGATATAATTTAGTACTATGGCAAGCTGTAAATGATGAAACAAATGAAAGTAAATTATTTATGAATTTACCAACATGAAGTTATTGAAATAATTCTCAAGCAATAGCAGATAGAGACAATACAGCAAATTATACAATCCCTTCTGATTTTACTTGAACATGAGTAGTTGTTGCTAGAATAACGATTAGACACAGAACTGCTTGATGAGGTACTTATGAAATATTAAATATAGATGAGAGACCTGCTCTATGAGGAGGATGAACAAGTTGAAGTGCAACAGAATTTGACCAATGAGTATTTAGAGTATTCTCAACATGAGATGATACTAAAAAAATAGCATTAAATGCTGATAATATTACAACATCTAATACTAGAACTCTAACAGTGCAAGATAAAGATTGAACTATTGCAACAACTTGAGATAATGTATCACAATTTACAAACGATGCTTGATATGCAACATCAGCAGCGGACATTTGATTATGAAACGTAGATAATACATCAGATGCTAATAAACCAGTATCTACAGCAACACAAGCTGCTTTGGATACAAAAGAAGATAAAACAACATCTATTAATGCACAAACTGGAACTACATATACTCTAGTTTTAACAGATCAAAGTAAGTTAGTTACATTAACAAATGCTTCTGCAATTACATTAACAGTGCCTACGAACGCTTCTGTAGCATTTCCAATATGAACACAAGTTGACCTATCTCAAGACGGAGCAGGAGCGGTTACAATTGGTTGAGCTTGAGTAACTATTAATTCATTATGAGGACTATTAACAAGTAATTGACAATATGTTTGATTAACATTAATAAAAGTATGAACAGATGAATGGAATTTATATGGTAATCTAGTATAAAATGTTTAACATATGAACAATAAACTATGCAGCTGGAGGGGGGATAACTCCTGCCCCAACTGACCAATTAATAGCAGAGTATCTACTAGCTTGAAATGCTTTAGATACATCTTGAAATTGAAACGACTGAACTCCTAGTAATATAACCTATGTAGCTTCTAGTTATGGTTGAGAAACACAACAAGCTGAATTTAATGGAACTAATAGTACAATAAATACAAATATTAATAATATTTCAACTTATGCTGATATATCTTATGCGTGTAGCTTTACAGTAGATACAGTTTGAGGAGTATGTTCATTAATTAATAATGACTTATGATTAAGAATGCTAGTAAATGCAGGGGATATTTATTGTGATAGTAGAAGTTCTACTGCAGCATATAGCTTTGTTACTACTCCTATATCAGCTCTAACACAATATATTGTAGTGCTTACTTTTAAGCAAAACTGACAAATGAAGTTATATTTAGATTGAGTAATGAAATCTTCTACTGCTGTAACTAATAGAGAAAATGCAGATAGTTTTGGTTTATGGCTATGAGTAGATAATAGAACTTCTCAGACACTATTCCATGATTGAAAATTAGGGCTAGCTAGAATTTATGGAAAAGAACTATCACAATCAGAAGTAAACGATTTAACTGATAACTGGAATGAAATATAATGAAAACATATTACGAATATACTCAAAGAAGTATACCATATTCAAATTTTTGAAAGGTTAAACTTAATGGTTTTTACGATTTATCTTTTTTCTTAGACTATGATGAGTATAAAAATCCTCTTATAATAGAAGTTTTAGACTGAGAACAACTAATCCCAAAGATTAGGACTAATTCAGATACAAGATTGTTATCTATTGAACATAATATGACAGAAGAGCAAAGATTATATTTTGCTTCAAATATTCCAGAGGAGTTTAATCTTAAAGAAGTAGCTCCTATTAGTTGGATAAAAGAAAATACAACATTAATCCCTAGTGAAAACTGATATTTAATAAGAGAATTTGACCCTATATTTAATATAGAAGAAAAATATTTAGTAATAGATTAATTATGAAAACAATTGACGTAATATTAAAAGAAGCTGGTTATACTAAAAAGTATCTACTTAAATGTAGAGCTTCTGGCTTAACTAATTGAATGGGTAGAAAAGGTTGAATAGGTTGGACTAAACAAGCTAGAAAATTTAAAGCCTTTGACTCAAAAAGATGAAATCAGCTGCTAAATGATTTAGATTTAGTTTCTGATATTCATGATTTAGAGTTTTGAAAATGAGGGAGAGTAATAAAATTCTATAAAGCTAATTTAGATTTAATTAACAGAGTTCTTATATTATTACACTGGACTTCTATACTAAGAAGGCTTCTAGTCTTTATTATTATGTTCTTTGGTTTAAATACAGTTTGAGTTATTGCATTTAATTGGGGTTGAAAATAACCCCTTTTTTTTGACTTTTAATTTTAAATACGTATATTGCAATTAATAACTTTAACCAGGGGAATATGCCAGAAGCAAAGATTTTCTGATATGCTGCAATTATCTATGCTTTTGACTTCTTAGATATAAAATCAGCACAAGTCACTATCTTGTCCGTTATGATGATAATAGATACTATTAGTTGAATTGCAAAACAGCATAAATTAGATAGAAGTAAATTATCAAGTCATTGAGCATGGCAAGGAGTAATGAAAAAAATACTAACAATGATGTTTTTATTCTCATTTGCTTTAATGTTTAAATGAATAGAAATAGACGGAAGTACTTATTTAAAATGAGTTTTGTCTATCCTTATAGTCTCAGAATTTTATTCTATAGTACAAAATATATACTCTTTTAGGACTTGAAATAAAGTTACTGAATATGATGTAGTATCTGTATTATTAAGATATATCGGAGACGCACTTATTAATATAATAGAAGACAAAATATGAAAGAAAAAGTAATATGATATTTAATGTATATACTAATACTGATTTGAGTAATATATTCTATTAATGCTATTAAAGCAGAATATGTTGATAAATGGGAAGCAAGATTAAATAATTTAGAGGTAAAATTAGATACAAACATAGCTAATGATGATAAATTCTTTGAAAATGCTGACTATTATATAACAAGTCTTGATAATATACAAAAGCAAAATAAAGAATTATCTGCTAAATTAGAAGAAATAAATCAACATTTAAAAGATTTAGAATTATATTAATAACCTATAAAGTATGCCTACATTAAGAAGAAAAAGTGATGGGAAAATATTAAAAATTAGAAAAAAGACAACTCCAAAGAAAAAGAGTCACCCAATGAAAAAAAGGAGACAAGGTGTTACTTAATTGACATTATTAAGAATAGAGTATAATATTATTAATTAATATTAACTCTTTTTTTTATGTACTCAGCAATAGAACAATATGATGATCGTGATTTCACAGAAGAAATAGTTTGAAAAGAAATGACTTACACTGCTAAGACATTTTCTAATATTAAATATAATCAAAAATTAGTAGATAAATACTCATGTACCTGACAAGCAGCTTGTGGTGTTATATCAGATGTGACTGGATATGCTTTACCATTATCTTTTAGAAAGGAGGTATGGAATAAGCAACTTGAAACAGGAGCTGTAGAATGAAAATGAGATTATATATCAAATTGAATGAAGCAAGCAGTCAAATTATTCAATGAAGAAAACCCAGAGCTTCCATATACTTTAAAATACTACAGAATCACTAATATAAAGAACTCTAAACAACTTCTAGCTATACTGAATCATTCTAGTATACAAACAGGCTATACAGGAGCTTTAAAAGCAGATGCACAAGATAACTGAATTATTGATAACAATGATAATGTAGATTGATTTGGTCATGCAATTAGAATAGTTAAGGCAACACTTGAAGACAATAAACTAGAAATTAAATACTGTGATAATTATGAAGGAGTAAACGAATACATGATTATTACTATTCCTGACTTTAAAAACAATAAAGATTTCTTTAAATGAGGCTACTATATTAAAAAAATAAACAAATAAACATGAAGAACTGGATTTGGGAAGACGATGAACTTGCAAATAGAA
>ERZ1047821.548-NODE-548-length-27463-cov-39.046410_pt1 | contig 27463 bp, 23 predicted proteins | sample MGYA00383096_ERZ1047821 | MGnify/ENA primary metagenome ERZ1047821 (study PRJEB29581, sample SAMEA5548366) | metagenome | biome: marine; feature: coastal; material: water | depth 25 m | study: Short-term variability in the microbial, nano- and picoplankton... | reverse complement strand
CTGCAAATCGCATGGTAGCAGAAACAGTTTCAATATTGATTGAAAATATTGAGAACAAGACGACAACTGCTAGAAGGATTGAAATAGATGGACCACTTATGGTTAGGGGTTCTGCAAAGATTTCTGATACATAGGAGAAAAGTGAGTGAAAGGATTTGACCCAAAGTATAAAGATTTTCCAGATTACATAAATGGTATCACTTATGAGATTTGGGAGGAGCGTGGAATTGATAAATTAGAATATCTCTATTCTAATGATATACCTGTGCGTTCACCATCAGGCATAGTGATAGGGAACAAGGATGTCATTAAAGCTACTAAGGCTACATTGTCTGAATTTCCAGATAGACGACTTCTAGGTGAAGATGTAATTTGGTCTGGCTCACCTGATACAGGAATGTTGTCTTCACATCGAATCATATCTACTGCATCACATTTAGGTGATGGAGTTTATGGCAAAGCAACTGGAAAAAAAATCAAATTCCGAACAATTGCAGATTGTCATGCAATCAATAACCAGATAAACGATGAATGGTTAATTCGGGATCAAGGGGGGATAGTTAGACAGTTAGGAATGGAGGTAGAGGATTGTGCTAGAAAACAGATAGATGCTGAGGGTGGACCAGAAAACTGTAAGTGGCCTTTTTCAAAATCTATGAATCAAGTAGGCCCTTATCAAGGTAAAGGAAATTCTAATGAGTGGGGCGAGAAGTATGTTGATATATTAAAACAGATTATGAACTCCGATGAAAAAGTGATTACAAACCAATATGACCGCGGATGCCATCTTGAATATCCTGGAGGAGTTACAGGTCATTCATATTCAGATGCTACCGAGTTTTGGACAAACTTGCGTTCTGCCCTTCCAAGCGCAAAGTTTACAATTGAGCATCAAATTGGCCGTGAAGATAAAAATATGTCACCTCGAGCTGCAGTTCGCTGGACCCTAGAGGGCAAGCATGATGGCTGGGGTGTTTTTGGGGCACCATCTGGAGCAGAGTTATATGTGATGGGTGTTTCACATGCTGAGTTTGGGCCATGGGGGCTCAGAAGAGAGTACACCATATTTGATGAGGTAGCTTTATGGAAGCAGATAATACTTAAGACAGGCTAGTAATGAATAGAGAAGAAACAAAACCTCAAATAGTCCGCTTTAATGAATTAAAGCCTTGTAAAACAGCATTTATTGACGCACATACACCCGGTTCAGACCAAAAAGATAACTTCACTATTATCGGTCAAGGGGTGTCAGAAAGTCCTGATCAACATGTGCATATTTCGGAAACACCAGGTTTTAATATTGGTGCTGCTGGACAACCACCTAAATGTTTTAACTCTCTTCATTATCATAATACTGCGGAGGTTTTCTTTGTATTAAAAGGGTGTTGGCGCTTTTTTTGGGGTCTTGATGGTAATGCTGGTGAGGTGATTTTAAATGAAGGCGATATCTTCAATATCCCTACTCATGTTTTTCGAGGTTTTGAGAATGTTGGTAGAGAATATGGCATGATTATGTCGATTTTAGGAGGCGATGATTCAGGTGGAGGCGTTGTCTGGGCACCACAGGTCTTGGATGCTGCAACAGCTCACGGCCTAATTCTTAGTGAAACTGGTCTTTTATACGATACTAACAAAGGGCAAAAGCTGCCAGTTGGAGAGAAGCCTATGACCAAGTTATCTGAAAAGGAAATGCTAGGAATTCCCGAAGTGACGGTTCATTATATTGTTCGTGATTATGTTGCTCGTTATTGGGATCTGATGGCTTTATCAAAGAATGAATCTTGCTTGGTAGTTGGTGAAAAAGGTCTATTGAAAGACAAACCAGGATTTGAGATTGAGTTTATTAGTTCTAAATCATTAGCACAAGAGTTATACAGTATCAACCATTTCGAAGTTTTAATGCCGATGAAAGGTGACTGGAATCTGACTTGGGAAGGCGGTGAAACTGTTCTTAAGGCAGGCGATACATGCCTATTGAAGCCTAACTTTGAGCATTCATTGATAGCCGTTGATTCTTCTGAATCTAGCCTCTACCGGATAACTAATACTGATGATCTTGCGGGTCCAACATGGAGAGACTAGTCTAAAGAAAGATAAATAATTAATTTCGAATTAATTTGATTTTCATAACTATATTAAGGAGCGATAAATGAGCAGAATATTAACTACACACGTTGGGTCATTACCAAGAAGTCAGGATGTTGTCGAGTTTATATTTGCCCGTGAAAATAATGAGCAATATATTGAGAAGGATTTTGATAAATGTATGAGAAGTAATGTTCTAAGTACAGTTGAAAAACAGAACATTGCAGGTATAGATATTGTTAGTGATGGCGAAACCTCAAAAATATCATACGCAACTTATGTAAAGGACAGATATACAGGCTTTTCAGGGGATAGTCCTCGAAACCCGCCGGAAGACCTAAAGCTTTTCCCTGGTTTCCTTAAAAGACTTGCAGATGATGGCGGTACACCTCAATATGCTCGGCCAATGTGTACTGGAGAGGTTCACTCAAAAGGACAAGGCGAACTTCAAAAAGATATAGCTAATTTGAAAGCCGCAATGAATGCAAATGGTATCGGGAGAGGTTTTATGAATGCAGCATCACCTGGTGTTATTTCTTTATTTTTACAAAATGACTATTATCCAACAAGGGATGCGTATCTTGCCGCGCTTGCCGATGCTATGAGGGATGAGTATGAAACGATTGTGGCATCTGGACTAGATTTACAACTAGACTGTCCAGACCTAGCTCTTTCTAGACACATGCTTTTTAGTGATTTGTCAGATTCAGAGTTTATAAAGATTGCTGAATCACATATGGAAGCGCTAAATCATGCACTAAAGAACGTGCCAGAAGAAAAAGTCAGAATTCATATTTGTTGGGGGAATTATGAAGGGCCTCACTGTTGTGATATAGACATGAATAAGGTTTTTGGAACTTTAATGAAGGCGAAAGCACGATATACCTTGTTTGAGACTTCGAATCCACGCCACGCCCATGAGTGGACGGTTTTTCGAGATCGTAAGAATGAAATACCTGATACGAAAATACTTATTCCTGGGGTTGTGGACACAACTACAAATTTTATTGAGCATCCCGAACTAGTTGCAGAACGCATTGAAAAATTTGTCAACATAGTTGGAAAGGAAAGAGTGATTGCAGGTTCTGACTGTGGTTTTGGGACATTTGCAGGATTTGGGGCGGTCGATCCAGACATTGCTTTTGCTAAATTAAAGTCTCTATCTGAGGGCGCTGTGCTTGTAAGTAATCGACTATGACACCTCTTGTAATGATTCCTGGAATGATGTGTGATGAACGCATTTTCGCTCCACAAATAGAAGAGCTTATCTCAAAGGTATCAGTGCATATTGCAGATATTTCTAGACATGACACTATTAGTGATTTGGCAGCGGATGTTTTAAACTATGCACCACCTAAATTTTGTCTTGCTGGGCATTCAATGGGAGGAATCGTTGCTATGGAGATATGTGCACAAGCCCCTAAGCGTATTGAAAAATTAGCACTAATAGATACTAATCCACTAGCTGAATTAGAGGAAGTGAAACTGAAACGTGAGCCTCAAATTAGTGATGCTTTGTCAGGAAAATTAATAAATGTTATTCGTGACGAGATGAAACCTAACTATTTAGCGAATAGTGAAAATCAAGATATTATTCTAAATATCTGTATGGAGATGGCACTTTCTTTAGGCCCTAAAGTCTTTATTAATCAATCAAGAGCTCTTCAAGGGAGGAGTGATCAACAAAATAACCTTACAGTTCTGGATATGCCTGTACTGATAATGTGTGGCTCAGAAGACAAATTATGTTCCATAGAGAAGCATGAATTGATGCATAATATTATTAGTAATTCAAAGTTAGAGGTAATCAAGAATGCTGGCCATTTGCCAACATTGGAGCAACCAACAAAAACCACGGAGGTATTGAAAACATGGCTCATGAATTGATAGATTCTGAATTACTTGCGCTTCTTCGATCAGTAGATACTCCAACAGTATGTAACGCTATAGAGGTGGCACAAGGCAAGCGTGGTTTTTCACAATTTACAAGAGGCACAATGGTTTGCTCAGCTCCAGAAGGCGGCGCTATGGTTGGTTTTGCTAAGACTGCAAAAATTGCCGCATTAGAGGCACCGACAGAAAATCAAGATATTATTAAAGAGCGCAGAATGAATTACTATCGATATATGTCCGAGGTAGATGGGCCAATGGTTACTGTAATTGAGGATGTTGATTACCCTGATTGTATTGGTGCCTACTGGGGTGAGATTAATACAAAAGTTCACAAGGGGTTTGGACTTTCAGGTGCACTGACCAATGGGGTTGTAAGAGATCTCGGAGATTTAGCAGAAGACTTTCCTGTTGTTGCAGGATCAGTTGGTCCCAGTCATGGTTTTGTCCATGTTCGTGAGATTGATACCCCTGTAAGTATTTTTGGTATTAATATTTCTCCTGGCAATTTAGTTCACGCTGATCGTCATGGGGCGGTGGTTATACCAAATGAAGTAATTGGAATTTTAAAAGATGCGATTCATAAGCTTTTTGCGTCTGAGAGATTAATATTAGACCCAGCTGAAAAGAAAGGTTTTAATTTTGATGACTTTAAAGGCGCATGGGAAGATTTTGAAAAATCCCGCACCTAGTTTTAAAAAATTTATTCACTGAGTTGATCTAAAGTTTATTTAATTTAAAAGGCAAAAATTATGTCAACACATGATCGCTCACTCTATTTGAAATATGCAGAAGCATTGAGCCATCCAGGTGACTTCTCATCTAATGCTTCAATTTTTTTCGCTCAGGATGCAGACATTAATGTTGTCCATCCGTTTAATCAGCTGGCCGGCGCAGATGCCTACCTCAATGAATTTCTATTGCCGCTTCAACATTCATTCCAAGGTCTTTATCGGCGTGATGATATCTTCATGGTTGGAGAGTTCAAGGGACAAAATTGGATCAGCTCAACGGGCTATTATGTGGGGCAATTTGTAAGAGATTGGATTGGTCTTAACGCGACAAAAACACTGTCTTACTTACGCTATGGCGAATTCCACCGTATCGAGAATGATCAAGCTGTTGAAAGCTATATCTATATAGACATTCCAGAACTGATGATTGCCTGTAATCAGTGGCCTTTGGATATGAGTCCAGGGCATTCGCGTGGATACACTGGGCTAATACAGGGGCCTGCATCACGTGATGGCGTCCTCATAAGTTCTTCTGATCCTGCCGAGGGTCAGAAAAGCTACCAAATTGTTACTGATATGCTTGACAAATTAGCGACAAAGGATGAGGCGTGGCGACCCTATTGGCATAAGAATATGATGTGGTATGGGCCAGGTGCGTTTGGTTCTTTTATTGGTGTGGACGAATTCGCCTCATTTCAAGTCCCGTTTGAATCTCAGTTTGAAGGATGGTCAGGCGGAGCAAAAAATAACGGCTTTACTGAACATTTCACAAGATTTGGCGAGGGGAATTACACCTGTTCAGGAGGCTGGCCATCCTTGACCGGTATTAACGTCAAGCCCTTCCTAGGACAAGGTCCAACAAATGACCGCGTTTTAATGCGCGTTTGTGATTGGTGGCGCCGTGAAAATGAGCTTTTAGTGGAAAATTGGGTGTTCGTCGATGTACCACATCTTTTATTGCAGTTGGGATATGACCCACTGCCGAATTGGCAGAAGTAGAGTGACTTTAAAAACTCAATTATTAGTGTAGCTAGTTTTTGTTGCTATATCCATTGGAGGTCTTGGAGCTCTGGCTGGCATATTGATTCTCATATCTAATGTTCCGATTTAAAAATTAATATATACTATTTTCTGAATACGAATGCAAAATTATAGCTATAAGATAATAGACTGTGTTATAATAATTTGCAATCGTATGCAAAGAAAGTTTTTATTGTTTCATATGATGTTGTATTAATGAGTATTTAAATAAGAAAATAATAGGAGTATTAATATGTTTTTAAGAAAAATTGCTACAGTTGTAGCTCTTACTACTCTAGCTTCAAGTGCGTGGGCGGGTTGCGGCATTTCTGAAGGAAGAGTTAGTGTTGTTGGTAATGAATTCCCAGCGATCCAAACTATTGGAGCGGGAGCTATGGAATGTGCTGGTGATGGCGTTACAGTTGAAACAAACTTAACAGCTGATCATCAAAAAATTAATCTTCCAGGTATGACTGGTAATCCAGCTGAATTTACATCAGCGATTGTTGCAAACTCGTCTATTGTTGCACTAATGAACAATGATGTGATTAGACCTTTGAATGATCTTGTTGAAAAACATGGACAAGGTCTTCAGAAAAGCCAGTTAGTTACAATTGATGGAAATATTATGGGTATTGCATTTATGGCGAATGCTCAACATCTTACTTATAGATCAGATGTTTTGAAAGATCAAAGACTTTCGCCCCCGACTACTTATGAAGAAATGTTGACAGCTGCTGCAAAAATTCGGAAAAGTGGTTTGATGCAAAATCCAGTTGGCGGTGCTTATAAAGCCGGTTGGAACTTAGCAGAAGAATTCGTCAATATGTATATTGGCCATGGTGGTGAGTTCTTTAAGCCAGGAACAGCTGAGATTGCTGTTAACAATCAGCAAGGCGTAGATGCACTAAACATGATGAAATCGTTATCTGAATATATGAACCCTGACTTCCTAACTCATGACTCAAACGCAACTAGTGCCGAATGGAAAGCTGGTAATGTTGCGCTGATGAATATGTGGGGATCACGTATCGGAGCTCTTAGAGGCGACGAGGTAGATGCAGCTGTAGTAGCTGCTACAGCTACTGCTGGCCCTATGACAGTTGGCGGCGGTTCAACTGCAGCTTCAACCCTATGGTGGGATGGATGGACTGTAGCTAAGAACATTTCAGATGTAGATGCAGAGGCTACTTTTATTGCCATGATGCATGCAATTCGTCCAGCTATGTTGAACGAAACTACTTCGCCACAAGCTGTTTGGTTAATTGAGGGTTATGAGCCTACTCCAGCTGCCGCAGGTGTATTTGCTGCTGCTGCAATGGGAACTAAGCCTTATCCAATGTTGCCATATGCAGGTTTGATGCATTCAGCTGCAGGTGCGGAACTAGTTGATTTCATGCAAGGAAAAGAAACTGCTAGCCAAGCATTGGCTGACTTAGAGGCGGCTTACACAACCGCAGCTACAGAGAAAGGTTATCTTTAACTTTTAAGTTTTAATCTCCGAGATAGGGGCATGTGTCCAAACGTGCCCCTTCTTTTTGTGTAATATAATGTGTTATAACTATATATAACCTATATGAATCATAAGACTTTTTTCTGGTTCTTCTTTCCAACAGCCCTGGCAATGCTTTTATTTATAGCCTTGCCGTTAACTTCGATTATAAGTCAGTCACTACATACGCCCCATGACAAGGTCTTGATTGTTGGTGAAACATGTGATCCTTTTGGCTGTAAAACGGCAACATCTGTTGATCATGAAGCTACTGCAATGTTAAAAAAGGAAAAACCCTTAGGTAAGTGGGTTGGGCTTCAAATTTATTTTGATCGTGGACATCTTGCACTAAAAGAAGTTGGAAAGTTATGGGAAGAAAAATCTAGCATAGGTGATTTTTTTTCTAACCTTAAGAATCTTCCTTTCTATCGAGCAATGGGTTTTACGCTGACATTTACTTTCGTCGTAACACCTCTTGTTATTGTATTTGGTTTTATTATTGCTCTGGGGGTTAACTCCATAAATCAGCGTTTGAAAGGTGTGATGGTTTTCTTTTCATTACTTCCTATGATCGTAACCCCTCTGGTTGGCTCCTTAATTCTTTTTTGGATGATTGACTCAAGAGGTATCATCGGAACAGCCCTTCAAGTTATCTTCGAAAATCCCGAGTTATCTCTTAAAGCATCAACGGGCTTAACCTGGATTACGCTGATCGTTTATGGGGTTTGGCATGCCGCTCCTTTCGCATTTATCGTTTTTTATGCAGGGCTTCAAACGGTTCCAGAAGAAACTTTGGAGTCAGCAATGATTGATGGAGCCAGTCGTTTTCAACAAGTTATGCACGTCATAGTGCCGCATTTGTCCCCCCTTGTTGCTTTTGTGGCTTTGATGCAACTCATGGACAACTTTAGGGTATTTGAGCCAATCATAGGGTTCAGTGCAGAGGCTCATGCCACATCACTTTCATGGATTATTTATAACGATTTAGGCGGTGAAACTAGGCTCTTATCATCCGCTGCGACAACATCAGTCCTCACAATTATTGGTGTTTTAATTTTACTTATGCCGGTTCTTGTAAGAACTTGGCGTGAATTCAACCCCTCAGAATAAAATGTCCACTGACCAAATTAAAAAACCTTTTAAATTACAACTCTTAATTTACAGTTTTGTTTTTATATGGTTTCTTCTAGCTGTTTTTCCATTTTTTTGGACTTTGTGGGGGTCATTTAAGGTTGAGCTGGACTTTTTCTCCTTAGCTGATTGGAAAAATGCCCTCTCTGGAGCAAGAACAACTGTTGTTCATGGAGCACCATTTACAGGTGCGGGTTATGAGGGTGCATGGATCCAGGAAGAGTTTTGGCGGGCTTTTAGAAATACTGGAATAGTTTGCTTCTTTACAGTTCTCACATCATTAACCATTGCTACTTTGGGAGGGTATGCTCTTTCAAGATCTGGCTTTCGTTATTCGTTTTGGCTGCTAATCATCGCACTCGTATTCCGCGCTTTACCTCCTATTACCCTAGTTTCAGGATATCTTCTTCCATTTTATGAGTGGAACATATGGGGAATACTTCCAACAACAATTATTGTCCTAGTTGCCATAAACCAGCCATTTACTTTATGGATGCTTCACTCGTTTTTTCAAAAAATACCTAAAGAGCTTGATGAAAGTGCAAAAGTTGATGGTTGCACACAGTTTCAAGCTTTTAAAAATGTCATTATTCCAATCATGTGGCCCGGAGTAATTACAGCTGGACTCTTTTCATTTCTCTTAGCATATAACGACTTTGCTGTTACAGCATTGTTACTATCTCAGGATAATCAAACGATGGTCCCTAAAATTGCAAGTTTTATGGGCACAACCCAAACAGAAGGCAATGTTATGTTTGCAGTTGCAGCGGTTGTTTCAGCTATAATCCCTTTATTTATTCTAGTGATGTTTTTTCAAAGACAACTAGTAAGTGGGCTGACAGCAGGTGCCGTCAAGGGATAAACCATGGAAAAATTCGATTATATCGTTATAGGCGCAGGTTCTGCCGGTTGCGTATTAGCTAATCGTCTAAGCGAAAATCCTGAAAATACTGTGTGCCTTGTTGAAGGCGGTGGAAGTGATAAAAGCCCATGGGTGAGAATCCCTGCTGGACTTGCAGTGTTGTATGGTCACAAGAAGTTTGATTATGCCTATCAAGGCGTGCCTCAAAAAAATTTAAATAATCGAATTATCACTGTCAATCGCGGCAAGGGCCTTGGAGGCTCTAGCTCTATTAACGGCATGGCCTATATTCGTGGCAATAAGAATGATTATGACAATTGGGAAAAAATAGGCTGTACAGGCTGGTCATATAAGGATGTTTTACCTATTTTTAAATCAATGGAAAAAGATCAAACAGGCGGAGATCCAAAGTACCACTCCACTAGCGGAGATTGGCCGGTTGTTAGGCCTCAAGATGTCAATAAGACAGCTAAACGCTTTATTAAGGCGGGTAGACATATAGGCCTTCCTCAAAACTCTGACTTCAATGACGCCTCTCAATTGGGACTCGGAATTTATAAGGTTAATCAAGACAAGGGTACTCGAGTCAATTCCTACAAGGCCTTTATTGAGCCAATTTTGTCAAGACCAAACCTAACCATATTGACTAATGCCAGAGTTCAATCAATTAAAGTTGAAGGTGATAGCGCTGAATCAGTAATTCTTGAGGTTAATGGCGTCATCAAACAGGTGTTTTGTAATAAAGAAGTTGTTTTAAGTGCTGGGGCGATTGAGTCACCAAGGATACTATTGTCTTCAGGAATTGGTAATAAGGATGAGCTTGAAGGAGAAGGAATTACTTGTCAACACAATGTTCCAGGAGTTGGCGAAAATCTTCAGGATCATCTGGATACAATGGTTACGGTTCGTTCAAAAAAAGCAGAATCTATTGGTGTTTCTTGGAGGTCTCTGTTTCCCCAAGTGCTAACATCCCCATTTAACTTTCTTTTCAGAAGAATGGGCTGGTGGACCAGTAATTTTGTTGAGGCAGGAGGTTTTTCTGCTACAAAACTTGGAAGTCCTGAATATCCCGATGTTCAGTTTCACTTTACTCCTATTTATCGAAGTCATCGAGGTAGAAAGTTTGAGTTTGGACATGGGTACTCTTTGTTTACTTGTTTATTAAGACCGCATAGTAAGGGCTCTGTTAAGTTAAGCAAACAGGGAGACGAATATAAACTTCTTATTGATCACAATTTTTTGTCTGACCCTAGAGATGAAAAAAACATTATTGAAGCAGTAAAAAAAGCTAGAGAAGTTTTATTATCTAAAGAGTTTGATGAAGTCCGTGGTAAAGAGATAGCTCCTGGAAATATGGTAAATACTGATGAAGAGATATTGCAGTACATACGCAAAACTGCACTCACAGTTTATCATCCAGTTGGAACTTGTAAGATGGGTACTGATGATTTGGCAGTGGTTTCTCCTAGTAATCTAAAAGTAAAAGGGATGAATAATCTAAGAGTTATTGATGCCTCAATTATGCCATGCATCGTGAGTGGAAATACTTCTGCTCCAACTATGATGATTGCTGAGAAAGGTGCAAGAATGATTTTGAATAACAAATAATGATGAATAACTTTCAGAAAGAAAAAAAACTAATTCTTGACTACTATAGAGAACTAGACTCAGCAGAGCATGGTGAAGTTTCAACGGTGTTAGAAAACTATATTAGTAAAGAATATGTCTGGCGAGGCTTTCATCCTTTCAATGAGCTTTCAAGCGCACTAGAAGTTTCAAAAATTTTCTGGGAACCCTTTCGACATGCATTTAAAAATATGCAGAGACGTATGGATATTTTCATAGCTGGCAATAATGAGATAGATGGTTTTAAATCTGTTTGGGTTGTCTCCATGGGCCATTTAATGGGCTTATTTGATAATGATTGGCTTGGAATTAAGCCGTCAAGAAAAATGGCATTCCTTCGTTATTGTGAGTTCAATAAAGTTGAGAATGGAAAGATTACTGAGACAGCTATGTTTTTTGATATTCCGCACGTGATGATGCAGGTTGGATTAAAACCTTTCCCTCCTCAAACAGCAGCCCATCTCGTTCAGCCAGGACCAATGACACATGATGGCTTGCTGTTTGAAGAGCAGGATGCTAAAGAAGGCAAGAAAACTCTAGCTGCAATAGATTTCATGGTTAACGACATTAAAACCTGGAAGGAGCAAAAAGAACTTCCTCTAGTTGATGAACTAAGAAGAAGTTGGAATGAGGATATGATTTGGTGGGGACCTGCTGGTATAGGAGCAACCTATACAATAGAGAGATATGCCGAACAACACTCTGGGCCTTTTCGATCTGGATTAAAGGATCGCACCTTTAATGGACATCTCTGTAGAATTGCCGAAGGAAGTTTTGGAGGTTTTTTTGGTTGGCCAAACTTAACTCTAACACCAATTGGATTTATGGATATGCCCTCAACAGGAAAACCAAGTGACATGAGGGTAATTGATATGTATAGAAGAGAGGGCGATAAGCTCAGTGAAAACTGGATTTTTATAGATCTTTTACACTTTTGGAATCAACAAGGCATTGATATTTTAGAGCGTTACACTTGAGGAAAGCGCGCACGCTTTTCTAGTTGGTAAACAGGCATATTGTTACGAATGTACTCTCTTTTAGCATCACGAAGCGGACTGTAATCCCAGGCGATTTTTTGTTCGTGCATCACGCCTTTTATAAACCGACGTCGTCGCTGACTTTCTAATATTTCTAGGCGAAGAGCATCCTGATTATAACGACTTGAGATTTCATCCATCATTTGTCTCACTTCACTCGCGTAGGTGGGATCGTTAGCAAGATTATTATGCTCATGAGGGTCTTTACTTAAGTCAAAATACTGCAACGGATCGCTATCAGCATAAATAAATTTTTTAAAGCCACGGCGAATCATAAACATTGGAGTATCAATTGCCTCGGCAAAATACTCGCCAATCACTTCGTCATGCCCTTTACCACCACTAAGGTGAACCACTAATGAACGACCTTCTATTGGAGTTGCGTAGTTACCCTGCTTTCCATCGTTAGCCAACTCAACAAAAGTAGGCAAAAGATCAACCAAAGAAACTGCCTCTTGTACTCGTTTAGCGGAAAACATTTTGGGCGCGTGGACAATCAAAGGCACTCTGGCAGAATGTTCTAGAAAACTCATCTTAAACCACATTCCTCGTTCACCCAGCATATCTCCGTGATCAGAAGTTACGATGACAATGGTATTTTCACGCATGCCAGATTCATCCAAGGCTTTTAACACATCTGCAATCTTATCATCAATATCACTTATCGAGCTATAGTAGGCGCGCCGAGCATTGCGAACAACGTCATCACTCAACTTCTCATCACTAGCACCATAAGAATGGCGCAGTCGAGTGGAATGAGGGTCCTCTGTCACCGAGCCGAGTGGAGTTATTGGAAGATCAATATCCTCCTCTTTATAGCTCTCCCATTTATCCTCTCGACACAAATAGGGATCATGAGGCTGAATCATTGACAAGGTGAGAAAAAAAGGTTTGTCATCACTCTCTTTGGCGTGCTCAAATATATAGCGCTTGGCATTGAAAACAACCTCATCATCGTAATCCAGATACATCGAACGAACACAAGGGCCTGCCTTTGTAACAACTTCCATATTATGAAACCAATCCAAGCGTTCTTCTGAATGATCCCATTCTGGATGCCAAGTGAAGTCTGCTGGATAAACATCAGTTGTTAGGCGATCCTTATAGCCATGCAATTGGTCTGGACCAACAAAATGCATTTTGCCACTTAGGCAAGTTTGGTAGCCGTTAGAAGAAAGATAGTGCGAAAAAGTTGGAATTTCAGAACTAAACTCCACGGCATTATCCCAAGCAGCGATTTGCGAAGGTAAGCGACCACTCATCATTACGAATCGGGAAGGTGCACATAACGGGAAATTGGTATAAGCGGCGTCAAACACCACACCTTCATCAGCGAGTTTGCTAATCTCAGGTGCTTTAACAACACCATGCCCATAACAAGGCAAAAACTGGGGTGCCAGTTGGTCGGCCATGATTAAAAGAATATTGGGCTTGTTAGATCTGTTTTTCATACAACTCTCCTCGTTTAGAATAGTCAAAATTTGGCTATACTTTTATTTCATAGATTATTGTTCTTGGTCCTAAAATAACGCAGGATTTACAGGTGATGCGGCCGTTAAACCACCATCTATTGTAAACATCTGACCAGTGGTGTAAGCGGCATCATCTGAGGCCAACCAGTATGCCATATTTGCAATATCAGACGGTTCTCCAAAACGACCGATATAGTGCCTTGCCAAGGCATCTTTTTGTGCCGCCTCTCGGTCATCCGCTAACTCAAAAGCAGCATCTACCATGTCAGTCATAATCCAGCCCGGACATATCGCATTACAACGTATACCCTGTTTGCCGTGATCAACTGCTATTGAACGCGTTAAGCCATGCACAAATGCTTTTGAGGCGTTATAAAGGGCCATTTCAGGGTCTGCAGCACGGCCACTAATGGAGCCAATATTAATAATTGACCCGCCTTCCGATTGAGCCATGAGTGGAATAAAAGTTCGGCAGCAATAAAATACCCCTTTGGCATTGACGCCCATCAACAAATCCCAATCCTCATCTGTACTATCAACAACCGTTTTTTCAATTTGTATGCCGGCATTATTAACCAATACATGTAACGAGCCGTGCTTAGAGATAATTGCATCGCGAAGACCCTCAACTGCTTCAGGGTTGGCAACATCAGTACTGTACCAATCAACTGCCGCGTCCAAATCATCGGGCCGATTGTTGCGTCCACAGGTAATAACGCTCATACCCTCTTTTAAATAACGCTCAACTATGGCGCGACCAATACCTCTTGCGCCTCCGGTAATAAGGGCAACCTTGCTGTTCTTTGCTGTCATTTTCTCTCCTGTTTATAAACGCATTTGTTGAACTTGCGCACTCAAACCACCATCGAGCACCCAAAGTTGGCCACTGGCATAACCCGCTTCATCGCCAGAGAGCCAGCTCACTAAGCTAGCAATATCAGCCGGTGTGCCATAGCGGCGCATTGGATGGATCTTACGTACCTCTTCTTTAAGACTTTCAATATCGCCTTCTGACCCGAAAAAACTTTGCAACATTGGCGTATCAATATAACCTGGGCAGATTGCATTGACACGGATGTTCTCAGGACCGTAGTCACAAGCCATTGATTTGGTAAGAGCATGAATTGCACCTTTGGTTGCGCAGTACGCAGATAGTTCAGGGTCAGCAATAAATCCATCGTAAGAGCCAAAATTAACAATCGAGCCACCACCATTTTTTCTAAGAAGTGGGATGGCATATTTAGATACCAGAAATGTGCCGGTCACATTGATTGCAAAAATATTATTCCATTGTTCAAGAGAGGTATTTTCAATGGTTTTTTCAATTTCTATCGCAGCAGTATTAATAACAATATCCAATTTGCCATACTCGCTACTTATTTTTTTCATTAAATTTTGAACATTCATTTCGTCAGTAACATCCAATAATTCAAAGCAAACATTGTTTGGTAGACTGATTTCCCCTTGTGCTAGATCTGCAGCAATAACTCTAGCACCATCGTTGCTGAATCGCTCGCAAATACCGCGTCCTATACCTCCACGACCTCCTGTGACAATAGCTACCTTACCTTCTAGTTGACCTTTAGACATAAAATAAATCCTAAAAAGTTAAACAAACAAGAACAAAAACTCTTACAAACAAGCCTTATTTTGCAACGGCTGTTGCATAAGCATCTAGCACCAAGCCATGAAAGTGGTGTACACCATGCTCACTTAAACCTGAACCCGATGGGTCGTGAACAATGCGACCGAAATTAAAAGCTGGAGACTCCATTCCTTTTTGAACGCTTTCAACAATATCTATATCCTCTTGTTGTAGTACGTCTTTGATGTACTTGATGGCCTCTAATTCTTGCGCAGTTGGCTCTCCTGTTTCAAAAAAGAAGTCATAGGTTTCAATTGTATGGTTTGGTCCAACAGGGATGATATTTAATACTAGAAAATTAGCTCTACCAGGGTAGCGCATTAAACAGGTGTTTGGCCACAGCCACCAAACAGCATGGTCATTAACGGTCGCACCTTCAACGCTGTATGCTGTGTTATCTTCATTACTACCTTTAGCCATATGACTTGAATAGATGCCGTGTGTCGTCACTTTGTAAGTGTCGAATTGCAACAGGCTGCAAAAATCCTTATGAGCCGTTGGGCAGTGATAGCATTCGAGAAAATTATCAACAACGTTCTTCCAATTGGATTTAATGTCAAAAGTCAAGCGGTGGGCGAATGTCAAATCATTAATATCAGGTGCAAATTTTCCAATTTCTTTTTTTAAATCGCCAGATTGCTCAACTAGCGAAGCCGCATTAGGATCAAGATTTACATAGATAAAACCACAAAATTCTTCCACTTGCACTTGGTTAAGACAGATTTCACCTTGATTAAATTCTTCAAGATGCTCGGTATGACGGGCATTATGAAGTTCGCCATCTAGATCATAACACCAGGCATGGTAAGGGCAGACGATCATCTGTGTTTTACCTTCTCCTTTTAGTAATTCGTGGGCACGGTGTTGACAGACGTTATAAAAGGCCCGCAACTCACCATCGTTATTACGCAACAGCAAAATACTGTGTCCTACAATATCTTTAACGTAATAATCACCCGCTTCGCGTAGCTTTTCTTTATGACAAGCCCATTGCCAAGTTTTCTGAAAAATAGCATGTCGCTCTACTTCTAGATACTTTTCATCGGTATAGCAAATGGCGTGTAAAGATGAAGACAACTGAGGCTGATCCGCTACATATCCTTTACTAGCTATTACAACGTCTGCTTTATCAAGCATTTTTTTCATAATACCTCCAGTAACATTTTATTCAAAGCCACCGAGTTATTTAAGTATGGTTTTTAATGTTAATTCAAAAAACAGCGAAACTCAAGTGAAAAAATTTGTCTTTTTTTGTCTCACTAGATTTATACTAGATCTAGATTGATACTGAAATTATAAGAACTACATGTCAGACAAAAAGAGTTTAAAAGATGTATATTCAATAAAGACTCCTGAGGACTCTATAAATCTATATAGAGGCTGGGCTTCTTCATACGATAGTGACTTTGCTAAACAAAATGACTACCGCTCCCCTTTAGAAATAGCTAATTATTATGACAAATATTCCAATAATGAAGACACTCCAATTCTAGATGTTGGTGCAGGAACAGGTCTCATTGGAGAGTATTTAAAATTAAGCTCAAGAGAAATAGATGCTATTGATATTTCTCCTGAAATGCTCAATATTGCTAGATTAAAAAATTGTTATTCAAAAATAATTGAGGCAGACCTTACCAAAAGATTATTGATAAATGATAATCATTATGGCGCAATTGTTAGTGCAGGAACTTTTACCCATGGGCATGTCGGGCCAGATGTATTTGATGAACTATTAAGAGTCACCAGAACTGGCGGTCTTTTTGTTTTGACAATTCATTATAAGTTATTTAAAAAAGCTGGATTTGATAAAAAACTTTTAGAGATTAAAAGGAGTATATCCAAGCCCAATTTTCATGAAGTAAATGTCTATGGCAATAATCCAGATAAAGATCATGGCAGTGACAAAGTAATTATCACGGTATTTAGAAAAAAATAAACTAGAACTTTTGATACTAGAAGTAGAGAATTATTCACGCTCTCGAATCAAACGAAATTCTGACGTTAACTAAATTCAAATTGATATAGTTTAAATTATGCAATAATTTCCCATATTCATTCTTGTGGTGGATAAAGACGATTTTATTTTATTCATGAAAACTTGAGGTTAATCTATGAGAAGAGGAAGAGGCAAAGCCACCAGAGAAGTTACAAGCTTTCAGCAGGCTCCTTATGGACAAAAAAAGAACCCTTTCCAGCCTATGTCAATTTTTTCAGAGGATGAGATTGAATCAATTCATGAGGCATCATTAAAAGTATTATGTGATACTGGCATGGATATACAGTCTCCTCGAGCTGTTGAAATTCTTAAAAGAGAAGGCGCAATGATTGGCAGTGATGGGAGGCGTGTTAGATTTGATCCTGACTTTGTGATGGAAAAAATTTCCACTACTCCGAGTGAATTTACTCTTCATGGAAGGCACAAAGAAAGGCATGTTCATATTGGGGGGCAGTCTGTTGTTAACACTATGGTTGCAAGCGCTCCCAATGTATCCGATCTTGATAGGGGGAGAGTTATAGGTAACTTTGAAGATTATTCAAACCTGATAAAACTTGGTGAAATCTTAAATACTGTCCATGCGCTTGGTGGCTATCCGGTTGAACCTTGCGATATAGATGTAAGTGTTCGTCATTTAAATGCTGTATCTGCAGCAGCACGTCTTTCAACTAAGCCTCTTTTTGGATACGCAATTGGACGCGAAAGGATGCTCGATGCAATTGAAATTATTCGAATTGGCAGAGGGGTTGATAAAGAAACCCTATTAAAGGAACCTTCAATAACTACAGTCGTAAATGCAAACTCTCCACTAGTCTATGACAAGGCTCTTTTGGAGGGTGCAATTGAAATGGCTGAGCATAATCAGCCAGTTATCTATACTCCATTTACCCTAGCAGGAGCAATGGCTCCAATAACAGTTGCTGGAGCTCTGGTTCAACAAAATGCTGAAGCTCTTGCAGGCCTTGCTTTTCATCAGTGTGTTAACTCTGGGTCACCAGCTATGTATGGTAGCTTCACATCTAATGTTGACATGAAGTCGGGCTCACCTGCCTTTGGAACTCCTGAATACACACAGGCCACAATTGCAAGTGGGCAATTGGCTAGGAAATATAAGATCCCACTTAGAGCCTCTAACGCCAATGCTTCAAACGCTCCAGATGAACAGTCAGTTTATGAGTCACAGATGTCTCTATGGGCTTGTCTTTTGGGGCAGGTAAATTTTATAGTGCACGGACATGGATGGATTGAGGGAGGTCTTTGTGCATCTTATGAGAAAGTAATTTTAGATGCTGAAATGAACCAAATGATGGAAGCTTTTCTGCAACCATCTCCTGTTAATAAAGACACTCTAGGAGTTGAGGCAATAGCTGAAGTTGGCCCAGCAAGTCATTTTTTTGCAGCAGCACAAACGCTTGAGCGCTATGAAACTGAGCATTACAACCCACTGCTTTCAGACTGGAGAAATTTTGAGTCTTGGAGAGATGCTGGTTCAGTTACTGCCACTCAAAGAGCAAATAAAATATGGAAGCAGCTTTTAGATGATTATGAAGAGCCAAAGCTAAAGTCAGAGGTTGAAGAAGAGCTTACAAGTTTTGTTGATAAAAGAGTTTCAGAGGGTGGAGCGGCCCCTTTATAAAGACTCAATTTTTTTTACTTGAGTTTCGTTCATTTTTGAATTAACATTTATTTTTCAGTGCTATATATTTAGGTTTGTGATATGAATGAACATGCGAAAGTTGTTGTTATTGGAGGAGGAGTAGTTGGCTGTTCGATCCTATTTCATCTTGCAAAAATGGGATGGAAGGATGTCATCTTACTCGAGAGGGATGAATTAACTTCAGGCTCAAGTTGGCATGCCGCTGGCTCATTTCATACAGTTAGCTCTGATCCCAATGTTTCCAAGCTTCAGGACTATACAATTAATTTATACAAAGAAATTGAGGAGACCTCTGGTCATTCAATAAGTCTTCACAAAACCGGGGGGTTCTACTTAGCTTCCAATCAGAGTTGGTATGACTATCTGAAGCGTGAGCGTTCAAAAGCAAGGTCCCTAGGATTAACCCAAGAATTTGTGTCGTTAGATGAAGTCGTAGATAAGCATCCATTAATTGACCCTAAACATTATGTTGCAGCCCTTTGGGACCCATCTGATGGTGATCTTGACCCCTCAGGCGTTGTTTATGCTTATGCAAAATCAGCACGTGTTCATGGTGCAGAGTTCTATACTCATACTCCAGTCATAGAGACTAATCAGAGAGCTGATGGTTCTTGGGATGTTGTCACTGAAAAAGGCAATATTCATGCAGAGCATATTGTAAATGCGGGAGGTCTTTGGGCGCGTGAACTGGGTCGAATGTCTGGAATACATTTGCCTGTCGTTCCTATGGAGCACCACTATTTAATTACTGAAGAAATTGAGCAAATTGCCAATTTGGAGAATGGACAGCGATTACCAAGTTGTATTGACTTTGAGGCAAATATTTATACACGCCAAGAAAGTACCGGTATGTTACTGGGTACATATGAGCCTCGATCAACGCCATGGTCATTAGATGGAACCCCACAAACTTTCGGACATGATTTACTAGAGCCAGACTTGGATCGTATTGCGGATCGATTGGAGTTGGCTTTTGAGCGAATTCCAGCATTAGGAACTGCAGGCATAAAGAATGTAATTAATGGTCCATTTGTTTTCTCTCCTGATGGAAATCCAATGATTGGCCCTGTCCCAGGTATGAAAAACTACTGGACAGCAGTGGGCGTTATGGCAGGTTTTTGTCAAGCGGGGGGTGTTGGTAAAACATTGGCTGAATGGATGATTGAAGGAGAGCCGTCAGTGGATGTTTGGGCAATGGATATTGCACGTTTTGGTGAATTTGCAACACCTGAATGGGGCGTAATTAAGTCTTCTGAAAATTATGAACGGCGATTTGTGATGACTTTTCCTAATGAGACACTACCAAAAGGAAGGCTTCAGAAAACAACATCAATCTATGATCGTTTAACCCAAAAAGGAGCTGTATGGCAAGATACTTTTGGTCTTGAAAATGTACTTTGGTTTGCCAACTCTCCAGAGGACGCATATGAAGAGCCAACATTTCAGAGATCGAGATCTCATGAGTATGTAGCAAAGGAAGTCGAAGCTGTCAGAGCATCTGTTGGTGCAAGTGAAGTGGCAAATTTTGCTAACCATAGGTTTACGGGTAAGGGCGCTAAAGCATTTTTGGATAAGGTTCTTGCGGGCCGCATTCCAAACCAAGGAAGGGTTAATTTAACACCTATGCTTTTAGAGAGTGGCAAGCTAAATGGAGATCTTACAGTTGCCTGTATTGATGAAGAAACCTATTATTTATTTGGGTCCAGCGTTGCACAAAATATGCATCTTCGCTGGTTCGAGAAGCATCTTGAGGGCGTTCAAGATGTTGTCTATAAAAATATGACAGACGATTTTCATGGTATTGCAATATCTGGCCCAAAATCCGGGGAATTATTATCAAGACTTAGTCGAGAAGATGTCAGTTCAGAGGTATTTAAATTTAGAGATATTAGAGATACATTCATAGGAGGGGTGCCAGCGCTTTGCGTAAGAATTTCATTTACAGGCGAGCTTGGTTACGAGATTTATGTCGCGCCTCAGTACCAATTGAAGCTATTTGAGGTAATAGAAGAGGCTGGATCAGATCTGGGTCTTAAGTGGTTTGGTGGTAGGGCATTGATGTCAATGAGGCTAGAGAAAAGTTGGGGTGCGTGGACTATGGATTTTAGACCTGACTTTACAATAATGGAGTCCGGCCTTGATTTTTTTGTGAATTGGGACAAAGACTTTATAGGCAAAAAAGCAGCCTTAATTGAGAAAAAAAATGGCCCAAACAAAAAGCTTTCTGTCATACAAATAGAGACCGAGACCGATGTTAGTGGTGACGAAGCAGTCATGCATGATGGAGAATGTGTTTCCTATATAACTTCTGGTGGGTACGGTCATTCGGTTAAAAAATCTCTTGCGATGACCTACCTTCCAATCGAGTTAATTGACTCTAATGCAAAGCTTGAAGTAGAGATATTGGGCCAGTTCTGTAAGGCATCTATTGTAATGGAGCCTCTTTACGATCCATCTGGATCTAAAATGCGGTGATTAGCTAGGATTATTAAATGAGTTTTTCAGCAGTTAAAAGGCATCATGCAAAAATAGGCTCTCATCTAAGAGATGGCGAGGATATCTATAGTCTCAATAAACATGCATTGGGCCCTGGAGAGCTTGCTGAGTCAGAATGGCTAGAGGCAGGTTTGGCTAATCCAAACATGACAAAAATTAGGGAGTATAGATTAAAAAGAGTTCGAGAAAAACTCGTTGAATTTGATTGTGCAGGAATTTTACTTTATGACCCTCTGAATATTCGTTACGCTACAGATAGTACGAATATGTCTTTGTGGACCTCTCATAATGCAGCAAGATACGCACTCGTTATGACCGAAGGACCAGTCATTGTTTTTGAGTTTGATGCACATCAATTTCTATCAAACCACAATCCATTAATCACTGAAGTCAGACATGCCGTTACATATTTATACTTTACAGCTGGGGATAAGAGTAAAGATAGAGCCAAGATATGGGCATCTGAAATTGTTGACATAGTCAAAGAGTATGGCAACGGAAACAATAGATTGGCACTCGATCATTGTGCACCTGAGGGCGTTCATGAGCTTCAGTCACGTGGCCTTGAGCTTGCAAATGGTGAAGAAGTTATGGAGCTTGCAAGGCTCATTAAGTCAGACGATGAGATGGTCGCTATGAGGCGCTCTATCTTTGCATGTGAAAAGTCAATGGAGTTGATGCGCAATCATTTTAAGCCCGGGATAACAGAACAAGAGCTTTGGAGTCGGTTTCAAATGGAGGCTGTTTCAAGAGGAGCTGAATGGATTGAAACTAGACTACTTGCCGCAGGGCCCAGAGCAAACCCTTGGTATCAGGAGTGCTCATCTCGGCCCATACTAAACGGTGAGTTAATGGGGTTTGATACTGATCTGGTTGGCTCTTATGGTTACTGCACTGACATGTCTCGAACTTGGTTGTGTGGTGATGAAAAGCCGACTGATGAGCAAAAAGAAATCTACACTATGGGTTATGAACAAATTCAAAGCAATATGGAGTTGTTGATACCAGGTACAACCTTTAAAGAGTTAACACTTAATTCTAAGGAGTACTCTAAGGATGAGTTTCGCCATTACTCTCTCCTTTTCCATGGCGTAGGTTTATGTGATGAATTTCCTGCGATACCTTTTAGCTGGGAGTTAAATGAGAATAGTTTTGATGGAGTCTTGAAGCCTGGGATGGTTATGTGTGTTGAAACCTATGTTGGCAGGTTTAGTGGAGGACCTGGCGTTAAACTTGAAGAGCAAGTTTTAATCACTAATAATGGTTACGAGCTTTTGACGAGTTATCCATTTGAATCAGATTTACTACTTTAATTCACATGAGTACTATCCCAAAAAAAATGAGTGCAGTTTTGACAACTGGTCATGGTGGGTTTGAGATGCTTGAATTTCGTAATGACGTGCTTGTCCCTCTTCCTAAATCAGACCAAGTTCTGATTAAAGTATTAGGTGCAGGTATCAACAATACCGATATTAACACTCGCACTGCTTGGTATTCAAAGTCAGTCAAAGGTGAAACCAATACACAAGACTCTCAGGGAATAGATGATGATGGAAGCTGGTCAGGCGAGCCCCTAGATTTCCCAATTATTCAGGGAGCTGACTGCTATGGTGAAATAGTGGCAGTTGGAGTTGATGTTGATGCAAGACGAATTGGTGAGCAAGTTCTGGTCAGAACAATGCAGCAATATGCAGTAGATTATAGGCCTTATGAGTGCTGGACGATGGGCTCTGAATGTGACGGTGCTTTTGCAGAATATATGGTTGCTTATAGTGACGAAAGTTTTAAGATTGAGAGTAATTGGACTAATGCAGAACTGGCATCCATTCCTTGTGCATACTCGACTGCAGAAAATTTACTCGAACGTTCAGACGTTAAAGAGAATGAAGTTGTTCTGATAACTGGAGCATCTGGCGGGGTAGGATCAGCTGCTATTCAGCTGGCAAAAAGACGAGGTGCTAGAGTAGTTGCTATAGCTAGTAAAGTTAAGGCAGGTGAAGTTAGAGAAATAGGAGCTGACGAGGTCATTCATAGAGAAGATAAATTAACAGACGCTCTAGAAAATGAAACTATTGATGTTGTTGTTGATTTAGTGGCTGGAGAAGATTGGGGAGATTTACTCGATGTTTTGAAAAAAGGCGGTAGATATGCCGCTGCTGGTGCAATCGCAGGACCAATAGTTGAACTTGATGTTAGAACACTTTATTTGAAAGACTTAGTTTTGATAGGTTGCACATTTCAGGATCGAAAGGTATTTGAAAATTTAATTGGCTATATAGAGAGAGGTGAGATTAAGCCACTAGTTGCTAAAACTTATCCTCTTGTCAATATTGTTGAAGCTCAAAAGGATTTTATATCTAAGAAATATGCGGGAAAGCTTGTCCTTATTCCTTAAGAGCACTATTTTTCTTTTCCAGCTAAAAGCTCTTTCCAGCGCATGTAGCTATTAACACCAATCCACATTAGTGGCTTTGGCATCAGTTTTTTTGGCAACTCTTCATCTGCAAAGTTAGGTATAAGGCTAGTATTTTCACCGCTTATTTTTTCTGCAGTGATTATTCCAATTGCTGTTCCTTTTGCAGTTCCAAGGCCATTTTGACAGCAGGCAGAGTAGATTCCATCATCAACCTCACCTTGAGCAAAGACGTTATTAATGCTTAAGCAAAGTCTTCCTCCCCAGGAGTACTCCATAGAGACTTTATCAAGCATAGGAAAGCGAGCTTTAAATGATTCATTGTGACTATCTGAAGCTGAGCTCATAAAAGAATCTGAGGCCTCCATGCTTGGGTTATACGACCACCTATTTCGAACTAGAATTCTGTTGCCACCCATCCCTGATATCCGTCTCACAGAAGAGCCCATAGCATCAGCTGAGGTCAGCCCCCATTCATTAGATCCACCCAGTATATTAGACTCATCTGTGGTTAGTTCTCTTGTTAGTGACGAGTAGGTAAAAATAGTCATCAGTCTGTTCTGAAAATACCCAAATCGCTCAACTATACCGTTGACTGCCAGTATTATTTTTGGGCTTGATATAGATCCAAGGTTAGTTTTGGCCTTCCAAATCTTTTGTCCGTCATGCCTGCCCTCTTCTTCGAGGCTAATAACTGGTGAGTTTTCATAGATGGTTACGTTAGAGTTTTTAGCAACACCATCTGCCAATGATTGGATATAAAGTGCAGGTTGTAGTATCGCTGTGCCTGGAGTCCATAGTCCATTTATGTAGTAGTCTATACCAGTTAAATCTTTCATTTCTTGAGCATCGAGCATCTTATAACTTTCACTCGTTTTATCTAGATGTCTTGCATACTCAGTATTGAATTTCATGCCTTTTTCTGATGCTGCTGCGTTTGTTTTACCGACAAGCTGTATTGCTTCAGATGGCATTCCGTATTCTTCCGAAGCGTCCTTGGCAAATTCAATTGCAGAACGATTAATAAGGGTTTGTTCACGATCTTTTTCGAGGCTTCCTAGGTAATCATCTGATGCTAAGTTGTGAGGAAGATCAATCATAAAGCCTGAGTTTCTTCCAGCAGGTCCCTCCCCAATTTCACAGGCTTCAAGTAATGCAATTTTTGCATCCTTATTGATTTGATTTAAACGTCTAGCCGCAGAGAGGCCGGCAAAGCCACCACCAATAATGAGATAGTCTGCATTGATATTGTCAGAAAGTTTTTGGTTTACCTTTCTTTTAGGAAGTATCTCTTTCCAGCCCGTTATACCAGGGTTTTTTGGTAGCTTGATTTGGCTCATTTCTTTCCTTTTAATCTACCGACTCTTCAGGGGCTCTATCGGAGAGATCAATCCATATTGTTTTAAGCTCTGTATATTGGTCATGTGCATGAATGGAGTTATCCCTGCCGCCAAAACCAGAGTGCTTGTAACCACCAAATGGAGTGCTCATGTCTCCTTCACCATAACAATTGACAGTCACTGTGCCTGCCTTAATTGCCCTAGCAGCTCTGATTGCTTTTTTCCCATTTGACGTAAAGACACTGGCAGCTAATCCATATTCGGTATTGTTTGCAACAGCGATTGCTTCATCAAATGACTTCACGGTAATAACTGACAGTATTGGACCAAAAATTTCTTCTTGAGCTAGTTTTGAATCAGGGTCAACGTTATCAAAAATCGTTGGAAGTACATAGTTAGGTTTCTCAGTTTTTCCACCTGTGATAATGTTGTCATTTTTTAGATAGCTGCATACTTTTTTAAAGTGTTCATCGTCTACTAAGGAGCCTAGATAATTTGATGGGTCTAGAGGGTCTCCAGTCTTCCAATCTCTAAGATGTGCTAGCATTTTTTCTAGTAAAGCATCTTTGATACTTTCTTGAACAATGAGTCGAGAGTTTGCAGAGCAGTTCTCTCCCATATTCCAGAAGGAGGCATTCACAATATGTTCAGCGACTAAGTCTAAATCTTCAGCATCATCGAGAACGATTGCAGGATTTTTACCACCACACTCAAGTACGATTTTCTTTAAATTTGAGTCCGCTGAATAGCGCAGAAAGCGTCGACCAGTTTCTGTCGAACCAGTAAAAGAAACCATATCGACATCTGGATGAAGACCGAGCGGTTCACCTACATCAGGCCCCATACCTGGGATGACATTTAATACGCCTCTCGGAATCCCTGCATCCATCGCTAATTCTGCTAATCTTAGAGCAGTTAGGCTGGTTTGCTCGGCAGGTTTAACGATGACTGAGTTACCAGCTGCTAGGGCAGGAGCTATTTTCCAGGCTAACATTAATAATGGAAAGTTCCATGGCAAAACGCAACCAACAACACCGATCGGTTCGCGCACAATAACTGCCAAAGCATCCTCCCCCGCAGGTGCAGTTTGGTCATAAATTTTATCTACTGCTTCTGCATGCCAGAGAAGACAATCAATGGTTTCAGGAAGGTCGATTGTTGCACAATCACGAATTGGTTTCCCAGAGTCAATGCTTTCCATTACTGCTAGTTCCTGTATGTTTCTTTTAATGAGTTTTGATAATTTAATGAGAGCTTGTTTTCTTTCACTTGGGTGTAGTTTGGACCAGTGCCCTTGATCAAAAGCTTCTCTCGCTTTGACAACAGCATGGTCAACATCTTCAGAGTTACATGCTGAAATATTGGCGATAACTTTGCCAGTTGCAGGGTTTTTAGTTTCAAATGTTTTGCCTGATTTAGATGACTTAAATTGCCCATTGATGAAAGCATTCGTTGGAAAATTGAGTGATTTTTCTATGGCTATATATTCTTCATGAGTTAGTAGGTCTGACATTTAGCTACCCTCCTTCGTTATTAGGTTAATGGTGTGATTCATTACGCGAACAACCTGCTCTAACTGGCGTTTTTCATCTTTATTTAGAGGCTGTAATGGCTTTCTTGGAGGCCCTGCAGACAGACCTCTCATGGTTACTCCATGCTTTATACTTTGTATAAACTTGCCGCCTTGCTCAAGAACTCTCATGAGCGGCATCATTGCTGACATAATCCGTCTACCTTTGTCAAAATCTCCTTCAATCCTGCATGCTTCGTAAAGCGCTACATGAGCCTCGGGTGCAAAGTTAGATCCAGCGCATACCCATCCGCTAGCTCCCCAGGCAAAGAATTCCAGTGCCTGATCATCCATTCCACAGCAAAGCTGAATGTGAGGATAATCTCGTGCCAATAAATGAAGACGATCTATATCACCACTACTTTCCTTGATGGCACAAAAGTTCGATGACCTTCCGACTCTATCAAGATATTCTTCTCCCATCATAGATCCCATTCGACCTGGATAGTTATATAGGATGATGGGTAGATTTGCTGCCCGGTCAATTGCTAGTGCATGAAGCGCATTTTCTCTTTCTGTGGGAAGAGCATAAGGGGGTGTTGCTATTAAAATTCCGTCTGCCCCTATTTTGGCAGCTTCTTCTGCGTAAAAAACAGAGTCTTCAGTTCGAATAGCTCCCGTTCCAACTATATATGGAAGCCGATTATTAATTACATCTTTGCAAACCTTCATTAGCTGCAGGCGCTCATCAATGTCTTGAGCATAGTACTCACCAGTTGTACCTGCAATAACCAACCCATGAACACCACTACTAATTAGATCTTCAATAATAGCCTCGATGGCTTCAAAATTTATTGAACCTTTATCATCATAGGGGGTAATAATTGGTGTGAATATTCCTTCAAACTTCATTTTTTCTCCTAAAGATTTGACAGACTAATTTTTGCCATCTGTCCACCATCAATAGTATATACCTGTCAAGTTACAAAACTTGACTCTACGGAGTCTATCTGTAGAATTTGCCATATCAGATATTTACAATAAATAGAAATTACCT
>ERZ1047821.536-NODE-536-length-27751-cov-10.204037_pt1 | contig 27751 bp, 37 predicted proteins | sample MGYA00383096_ERZ1047821 | MGnify/ENA primary metagenome ERZ1047821 (study PRJEB29581, sample SAMEA5548366) | metagenome | biome: marine; feature: coastal; material: water | depth 25 m | study: Short-term variability in the microbial, nano- and picoplankton... | reverse complement strand
CTACAACAACTATAGACAAAGATGAGATTACTACATCAGGTGGCATGACTGTTAATGTAGACAGCGATAACAGTGGCAATGAAGCATTTGTTATACAGTCAGCAGGCACTAATGTTTTACAATTTAGCAGAGGCCCGGGTGGAGATGCTGAAATGACTGTTACAGGTGATGGCTTCTTTATTAAAGATGAAAACAATAAAACAAATTTCTCTATGGATTTGTCAAGTGCTGGTAACACAGGTATTAATGTAATTAGAAGTGATGAAAACAAAGGATTAAGTTTTACACTTAAAACTTTAGATAGTGATGACACTGGTAACTATGATGGTAGTTGGAACTTTAAGCAAAATGCTGATGAGAAAGCACTTATACTTGAAAGAGTTGATGGTAGTGTTGTAGATATATTTGAAATTAGAGATAGTGCCGATGTAGCCACAGCAGATCCAACAGACATATTTGAATTTAAGATACCGCCAGTAATACCAAGTTATACAGTGGCGGCTCTACCAACAACAGTAGTAGCAGGTGCTTTAGCACTTGTCACTAATGCAGGAGCGGCGGCTGGTTCTTCAATTGTTTTATGTTTTTATGACGGAAGTAATTGGAAGTTAAGTAATGACCCATCAATGACGGTGCCGGCACCATAATAAATATTATAAAAGGAGAAAGACATGGCCTGGATAACAGCAGGAAATATAGTAACAACAAATTTAGATGCCGACACGGATTCACCTCTGTCAAGCAGGCCCGATCTTAAGGCGGCATTAGACGAAATTATAGTAGCGGCAAACGGCAGAGGACAAGCAGACGGAGTTGCTAGTCTTGATAGTAGTACATTAGTACCTAACACACAACTGCCTAACACACTAATTTCTAGTGGTAGTAATAACCTTACACTTGACCCAGGTTCAAGTAAAGTAGCAATACAAGATATAGTTAATTTAAACCCTCAAACAGTAACAGAACTAAATGCCTTAACAGGTGTACTTGGTGATGTTGCTTTTTGTAGCAATGGAGCCGCTGGTGCTGACTGTTTAGCATTTTATGACGGTAGTGCTTGGAAGAGATGCGACACTTTAGCAACAATATCAGCATCTTAATTAATTAAATACTATTGCTTACTGACTACACTCACAGTAAGTGGGGACAATTTTTTAAACGGAGTTGTCCCCTTTTACTAAATACTATTGTAAGGAAGTTAACATTTTATTCTCCAATATAAGACTGTAACACTTCCTTACACTCTTTCATTTATGTCTCCCGATTTAAATGAAACTAAAGCGATTATAGTCATCATCCACTATAATCGCTTTTTCATATATTTTTAACTAAGATGATAAATAAATGTAACAAGATAGTAAAGGTTTCACAACTCCGATGATCTTGTTTATATTTCCTAGGAAATATAGGGCGGTGCGAATCAAAATATATTTTATATATTGTAGATCATAAAATTTTGCCATTTAATTTTCCACACAATCCACCGCCCATCTCTTTCTTAAGGACGATAATTTAACAGCGATTGCTGTTCCCTTAAAAGAACCATCTTATTTCCCTTTTTAATTAGATTATATGTGTAATGCTACACTAATGTCTTATTATGTCTATTCTCTAATACACGGGCAGATTTGACTGCTTGTACCCACCAAAAACACACAGTTTTAGCACCTATTTTAATTTAGGACTCTTAAGGTGTGTTTGGTATGAAAGAAATTATGGTTAGTTTGGTAGGTTTAGTTGACACTCCATCTCATTTGTGCTATAATAGTTACATAATTTCGTGTTTCACGGGGTTATTTGGCAATTATACTAAATACTATTAGAGGCAAACAATATGGCAAAAATCAATTGGCAAAGACAATCCACAGGCAGCATACTAAATTCTGAGTATTACACAAATCCCCATACGGGCTATGATAAGGACTTTTGGGAAACCAGAGAGAAACTTAACAAAGCATTAGGCAAACATAAACAACACAATTGGCACACAGTACAAGGCACATTTGGGCCACATAAAGGCAAATTAGTCTGTAAAACTTGTAACAACAAGTTTCTTGGTTGGGCACCAAAAGAATTAGCACACAAGGTTAGCAGGCCGGATTGATATACTGCTGTGTAAAAGGTGGCATGAAACCCACACACGAAACATAATGAGGCACTCCCGTTGGTATATCCAACTATCCTGAAAAATGGAAGCGAGTCTGAGGGTGAGAACTAGGATACCCGAAGCATTGTTATAATATGATTGCTAACATATGACAAACACAAATACACTCTAAACAGTATAACGATAGGAACGAGGTTATACACTATACACAGTATAGAGACATGGTAGGTTGGAGAAGCATTGGATCCAAGAGTGTGTGTAATAACAAATACCTACTTCCACTGTGTGGCTTGTTGCTTTTTTATCGTCAAGTTTTCAGTATACGGAACCATTGTGTTGGTTCCGTATGACTGAAGCATTTCTTCGTCAAGTAAAGAGCAAAAGCAAAAGCAAAAGACTCGTAGAGAAACATTATTCTTTTACGAACTTGTGAGTAAAAAATAATGTTTGGTTCGATGTAATCGAACTTGACAATACCACTAAGATGTGTTATAATAGTTGTGTAGTTAAGGAAAACTATGACTAATTTATCAATATCGATAAGTAATAATATAACTGCTACGGAGAAACAAATGAGTTATAAAATAATACAAGGTGATAATATTGACACCCTAAAGCAATATCCAGATAACCATTTCGATAGTATAGTAACTGATCCACCTTATGGAATTGCTTTCTTAGGTAAAGATTGGGATAACAACACAGGTGCTGTTGAAACTTGGGAAGAATGTTTAAGAGTACTAAAGCCAGGTGGATACTTGTTAGCCTTTAGTGCGGCAAGAACTTATCATCACTTAGCAACTAATATAGAAGGTGTAGGATTTGATATCAGAGACCAATTGATGTGGTTGTATTCATCAGGCTTTCCTAAAGCACAGGATGTGGGCAAAGCCATACAAAGACGACAAGGTGTTGAAGAAACTAAACCTCAAGATGGTGTAAATGCCTTTAAAAAAGACGGTGGAATGAGTTTTGGACACGATGGTAAGTTTGGTGATAAGAAAGCAGAAGTTATCCCAACATCACCAGAAGCCAAACAATGGCACGGTTGGAATGCAGCACTTAAACCAGGACACGAACCAATTGTAATGGCACGAAAGCCCTTTAAAGGTAGCACAATAGACAATGTGCTTGAACACGGCACAGGTGCTCTTAATATAGATGCTTGTAGAATACCACATCCTATTAAAGATAGATTCCCCTCTAATGTTATAGGCGAAGTCAAAGACTACCAAAAGTATTTCTATTGCCCTAAAGTATCAAGAGCAGAAAGGCATTGTGGATTTGAACAACCACCTGAATACTTTATTCAAAGACCAAGAGATGAGAATGGTAATACTATAGCAGATACCGGGCCACAAATATTAAGAAAGAGAGATAAAGCAAACTTCGATCCTTTAGCACACATTCCAACAACTACAGGCGGTATGTTTGACGACCACGGCACAGGTAAGATGTATAATATTAATAGTGGAACTAAGAAAGGCCCATTAAAACACATTAAAAAGCCATACGAAGGAGACTTTGAAGATAAAACAAGATTCTCTAAGGGTATGGAACACTATAAAGGTAAGAATAAAGTCCCAACCAATAGAGAAATGATAGAAGAAATGGGAGGTGTGTATGACGGAAATGAACAAGAAGTCAACCTTCCTCATATGTCAGGCAGTATTAAAATCCACAGCATTAAGAAACACTACGAAGATTGGTGTAAAGCAAACAATAAAACTGTTAATGTAGGAAACAATCACCCTACAGTAAAGCCTGTTGAACTTATGAAGTATTTGATTAAGTTAGTAACACCACCGGAAGGAACTGTGTTAGATCCATTTACAGGCTCAGGATCAACAGGAATGGCGGCAGTTGAATTAGGATATGACTTTATAGGTTGTGAACTAGACTCTAAGTATATCGACATAGCAAACAAGAGAATAGAAGGTTGGATTAAGCGAAACGAACCTGTAAACAACTACCAGGACTTGTTTGATGAAGAGTAAAGATGTAAATTGGCACAACTACTATTCTAATATAAGAGATGTATGCCCTTGGAGTGGTTATGCTTATATGGAAGGTAAACTGTTTCACACACAGTTTAAGAGTTGGAACATAGCAGTACAAAACGAAGCAATGATGTTGCCTATGAAGTTGTGGGCTATAGCATACTTGGATTGCCCATACACAGTTGAAGAACTCGACGGTTGGGTAGAAGAACGAAACAAGGAACAAACCCATACTGTATACTACTTCAGTCATCCAGAACACAACCCAACGGGCAGAGCAAGTCCCGTGCCCATGCTTATACAACAGCGAAGAGACATACTAGATATGGCACGAAAGGGAGTATTCAAAGCCGGCATAGAAGGTGGCTTTCATCCAGATAAAATGGTAGACAACTATATTAAAACAGGCAAAGCAAGTGGAGGCACTCGAGGTAAATGGGAACGAACCCCAGAGATAATCGCTAAAGTCAGAGCAAGTATACGAAAGAGAAATAACCCCAACAATACTAACGAATAAACACACAAAAGGAAACGATATGAAGAATATGACACAGTATACAAAGAACATCACAATCAATTGGGCAACACCATTACTCGGATTGTTAACAGCACACTATTACTTTACGGGAGCAATAACTCACTGGAGTTGGTGGATACTAATTGTAATAGCAGTACTTTCAGGCAACTACAAGAAATAACATATGACGACACTAGAACTGTTATCTAGTCTTTGGCCCATACTCGTCGGCTTTATAACACTAGTAATAGTCCTTGCTAAAATGCATTCAGCAATAACAGTATTAGAAGAAAAGATGAAAGTAGCATTCGAACTAATCAATCGACTTAATAGTAAGTAAAGAGAATACAGAATGAATAACAATATAGAAGAACTACTGCTAGAAGTAGAACAACAGTTAAAGCATATACACAAGCAAATACACAGTATAAGACTAGAGTTAACACAATTAAAGCACAGTAAAGAGTCTATTAATAGTAGTAAGAAAACTGTGTACTTAGAAGACGATCAGAATAGACGAACAGCACGACGATAGTTTAAACAACGATTATCTCAGATTAGAGCAAATGACGATAGGCCCCTGTTGTATTTTTACAACAAAAATGGCACATATGCCACAGTGGTCTACCATATGCCAGACTGAATCAGACTGACTCACCAGGTGATGCCAGAAGTTTCTAAGGTGATTCATGGTGTTCTACTGTGGGGCCAATCAGAACATACGGTGTTTACTTTATTATAACATCATTTGAATGGTTTGTCAACCATTTTATCCAAAGTTTTTTCCGTGGGGCCTGGTTGACAAGATTGGAGAACCATGTTATAATAGTAGAGTCTGGGGGGTATCTAGGTTTTGGAATTTTTGGCCTGGGCACTACCACCTTCCATGCCTCCAAACAACAAAAAGCCTTCAACCATAAAAAAGGACCATACAGTCCTAAAACCATATGATCCTAATCCAAACTAAAGTGTTTCAAGACATTAATTGTTGTTTCCAACAGAGCCTCTACATATTCATTTTAGTTTGTATGTTACTTTCTTATTAGTCTCAGAGTAAGTAACCAACTCCTCAAAAACGGGCTTAGGAAGGCCAAAATGCTAGCCTGAAATGCCCCGCTAATTCTTAAAACTTCATATTAACACCTATGCTATGATTATTGTCAATCGCCAGTATGCTGGGCACTATGCTTATTGTAAGCCAGCCTGTTCTATACTCCTCAGGCAGTAGTCTTGTTATACTGTAGTGAAGTATGCTCTTGGCTACGAAGAACCCTATTACTTCACTGTCGCTATCCCCTATTAAAGGGTTCATTTCAGTAAACTCAGGGTTTGATTGTATCTCTCTTGTTTGTAGCATATCTACAGCACTAACCAGATTGTATGCCACGATGCCGGCTTTGTGTCCATTTGAAAGAGGTTGTGTGTTAGCCAACATTCCCGTGCCGGAGCATCCTTGTAATATAAAGAAAAATACAAAAAGGGATGTCAGGCGGAAATATTTTTTAAAACTCCGTTTTATGTTCATACTGCCTCCTGTAAGGATTCAATTTCTTTATTTGTAAAAGATGACATAGGCACAGTAAAACTTGTGCCAACTAGGTATGCTTGATTGTCACTCTTGTATACTACACGACAATATCCATCATTATGTGTTTTTAAATCGTCAACTAAATCGTCACAAACATACTCTACTTGATCACTTGACTTAAAATAACCTCGTTCAGTTGTGTCGTAGAATGTGTTGGTTCTTGTATCAATGTTCCAAAAGTGTGGAGTAATTGGAGCATAACCTTTTACAAATTCGCCTACAATCCATCCACTAACTCTTTTAACTGGCGATGGTGTGTTTGGCGATAGTCTCTGTGCATCTATTTCGTCAGCGGCATTATCACCACATCTACCTATAGGTCTTGAAGGCCTATATTCTACTTTAACATTGTTGAAAGCATAACTGCCTAAATCTCTGTCTTTGATTAAGTTCTTAACTGCTCGTTTCATCATTATGCTACCTCCGGCTTTAACAGTTTAAGTGTTTGAGCAATCTCTTTCTTGTAGACTTTGTCTACAATTGAATGTATATGCTTGTCATACATTACAGCCCATTGAGCCCAATGAGCCGTTATGTCGTATTGATTAAAATAACTTGCTTCATCAATACCCTCAGGTGCTTCACATTGCCAAAGAAGATATAATTTAGCAACAGTATAAACATTGTGTTTGTTTGGCTTTTTCAACTGTCTACGAATATTTCTTTCTGTTTTGTTTCTCAAGACACCGTTCTTGTCTTCTTCCCAATCTTCAAGCATCCAATAACTTTTAAGTTGTGCTATGCCTGTAATTGGATCCTGTAGATCACCATATTCATGCTTACCAAAGTCTTCACTAAGTTTTTTAGTTTCAATATACCGTTGTGTTAAGGGATTGTCCATCATTTTTTCTACTCTATCTTTAACTGCTAGAGGAATAGCACGATGAACACCGTGTGCTTCTAAGTATTCTATAAATTTATTGTAATTTGCCATTATGCTGTCTCCCTAGTAAGTTAAGTCTGACATAGTTATTTCAACTTCATCAAACTCAAGTATGTTTTTTTGTGCTTCCCAAAATCTATCTTTTTTGTCTAAAGCCGTATACTCACTCCAAGTTAGATATGCTGTAGCATCTTTTCTATATTTTAAGGCAAACTCTCGTTTGGCGGCTTTCCAGGCTTTATCCATAGCAACTTTTTTAGCCCTTGATACATTAGGAAATGACCATTTGCCTTTAGGACTGCTTGGTTTAATAAATCCAGCATCAATAAATGCTTCGTGACACAATCTATCATTATTTTCATCTTCTTTTTTGCTAATAGTTGCCGCCTTAAACCAATAGATGTTATCTTTAGAACTGTTTTTTAACTGTTCCATTTTTTCACTTTCATTGTAGTATGTTGTTCTAGCACCAGGCAGTATAATATCAAGTTCTTTAGCACTAACTATACCAGCATCAATAATCATGTTAGTATATGTTTCTTCATGGGCTCTAGCATCAATTTCCCAAGGTGCTTCTCGGTATTTGCCGCTAAAATACTCACCATTCCAGTAACCTCTTTCCCATCTACCATGAACTCCACTAGTGGTTTTCCTACCATAATGGTCTTCTCTCATCATGCCATTAGCATATTGATAGCCGTGTCGCAATTCGTGGCTAACAATGTTAAGCATAGTCTTTACATTTTCACCATACAAGTTTCTAAAGTTTAATACACTAAGTTTGTCATTGTTCATCCATAATCCACCGTGGAAAGCATCTTTACCCCAATAAGCAGTTCTACCAAATTCCTGACGACTGACAAGATTAAGTTCTTTTGCCAACCAATCATGGGCTCTAGTGGTTATTTCCATAATTTGTGTTTCTGTTTTGTTTCTTGGGTTTAATCCTACATCACTCATTATGCTGTCTCCTTTAACTTTATATTAATCATTTCACAATATTCTTTAAGCCATATTTCCAATGTCTTTTGGCTCATATTTGGATATGTCACTGTGAGATGTTTGACATAGTTAGTGACATCATTGATGTCTTCAGTTGACAGGTCTCGGTGCTCGTTATGTAAGTGCCAGTTTGCCATTTTGTTTCTCCTTTGTTTTTATAAAATATAACAACTATTTCTAATTGTTATACTATGTATTATACAGCCTTTTTACCCGTTTGTCAACCAAAAACACGGTTATTTTGCCTCTGTAAACCATTGATTTTACAAGGTTTTTCAAAAAAGTTGGAAAATAATTGAAAAATAAGTGTTTTTAGTCACTTTCCATCAAATCTTTGATGTTATTAAGTGGTTTTTTACCGTCTGTTGTCTGAATCCACTCAATTGACATAGCATCAGCATAATCAAAGTCATTTTGTGCTATTAAATCAAAGCCGTGCTGTATTACAGCATTCCATTTATCCCAACAAGGCGCCGGCATACCGTAATCAGCAGTAGCCATCCATTTAGTAATGCCTTTAAGCATTAAATCATATAGTTCTGCTATTGCCTGTTGTGGAGTTCTTTTGCTACCTTTACCTGCTTGAGCATTTCTTCTAACTCCGCTCCACGAGTGTATATACCAAGTTGCTGTTGCTGGGTGCCTTTCAAATAATTCATCAATATTTTGACACCAATCTTTAGCAAATTTAGCCGCCTTATATAGTTCTTGACTTGCTGGTGAATTGTGATAATATGGAGTACCGCTTCTGCCCTTACCGAACTCAGCATCCATCTTTTTTATTGTTTTATAATATATTTTCTCTGCCATTGTACTCTCCTGTTATAAGTATTTATACTATTACATTATAATAGCACATAAAGACGAAAAAGTCAAGCCTTTTTTGATTTATTTGGTGTGATTAGTCTATCTATATAAATAACAATATAACAAGGAGACCCATATGGCGACAATAGTCACGAGAGCCGGTAAAGGCTCAGAATTAACTCATACAGAGTTAGATGCTAACTTTACTAATCTTAACACCGGCAAACTTGAAACACCCAATACTGTAGTACCAACATTTACAGAAGCAAGTACACCAGTACAATTTAATGGTACACAACCAAACCAAGGTGGATACTATACTTACAAGAGTATTAACTCAGGAACAAGTAGAGGTGGGCAAGGTTATAGATCAAATACAGGTGGAGGGCAAAATAAAGATACTCATATGTTGTATTTTGATCTTGATGATGACTTTGGTGACAGACCTGTTGGTTCATATCAAGGTGATAGAAACATTTGGTTCCAAGCAAACCACACAGGTGATAGTTTGGCTTTGTACATGGACGGATTTAGTTCAAACACAATTGAATCATTTGATGGTGCTAATGGCAGTTATGCTAGAACACCAATAGAATTACATGGTAGTACAACTACACTTAAAGCAGATGGAACAGCGGTACTTTCAGCAACTTCAAGTTTATTATCTGCTGGAGCACCTTTAGACATGGGTGGTGAAAATATTACTATGGGTGGTTCTACACTCGACTTAGAAGGTGGTAGTATTACATCAACAGGTGGTAGTATTGCTTTTACTGATGATATGCAATTAACTATTGACTCAGCAGGTAACAATGTTTTAGTGCTTAAAAACACAAGTGCTACAGCGGGTGGTATGACAATTGATGTAGGTAACGACTCTAGTACTCAACACACCAGTGGTGATATTATAAGTGCTAGAAGAGGCACAGGGTCAGCATTTGTAGAAGCATTTAAAGTGAATACAATTAGCAGTGGTGCTAAAAGTGAAGTAACTATGGAACAACTGGGTGCTTTAACAAACCAAACAGTAACAGTAGGCAGTTTTACAGAACAAGGAAATATTGAAATATTAATTAACGGTGTTACAAGTTACATCAAGTACTATGCTTAACAGGAGATAACATATGACATGGCCAACAACACAAGCAGGAATTACACATTTAGATGCAGGAACAGATAATCCCGGTAGTGCTCGTGCTGATATTAAACAAAATGTAGACAATGTTAATAGCATTATGGACGAATATGCTTCAGGCGGTCCTTATGCTACAGCAGGAACATACACAAAACAACAAGCATTTAGCATGACTACACTAACTGATGCGGCAAGTATTACATGGGATTGTTCACTTAACCAAGTAGCACAAGTAACATTAGGTGCCAACAGAGCACTAGCAAACCCTACTAACAAAGTAGCAGGAGCAACTTATGTTCTTATTGTTAAGCAAGATGGTACAGGAAGCCGAACATTAAGTTATGGAAGTGAATACAAGTTTCCAGGAGGAACAGCACCAACACTAAGCACAGGAGCCAATGATATTGATCTATTGTGTTTTATAAGCGACGGCACAAACCTATATGGTACTGCTTTATTGGACTTTAGTTAATGCCATTTACTAATGCTTTATTATTAGGTGCGGCATCGACCCAAGGATCCTTTGTAACTTTTAGTGGTATGACTGGACAAAATGGATTTACTGATCAAGTAATGGATTCTACAATTACAATTACAAGTGATCCATTGAACCTTTTTGATTCTGCGGTAAACAGTGGTAGTGTTATGAGTCTTGCTCCTTTAAGACAAGCAGGAAGATATCTGTTTATTGTTAGACAGAATTACACTAGTGTAAGCGGATATGTTAAAACTGATCCAGATAACAGAGGTCTTGTACAACTTACTATAATGAGACTAAATTCAGCACAACAAGCCGCAGGAAACCAAGCAGGCACAGTTGTAGATAATATTGTTTTGTATCGACAAACAACTGATACATTTACAGCAGTAGGATTTAATGTTGCTAATGATACCGGTACAGCAGGATCATCTGGATTAGGCTTAACAATGAGAATGAACTCGGTAGCAGATGTAGGTACTGTCTCAGGTACAGCAATAATGGAAATAAGGAAGATAGGTTAATTGTATTAAATACAATGACTATAAACAATGACTATAAACAACACAACAGGAGTATAAAATATGTCACTCAGCAATTATGCAGAATTGAAAATGTTGGACCATTTATGTGGTAAGGGAGTTAGGGATTTTACAAGCCCTCCCGTACTAGCAGTAGCAATGGCTTCAGCAATTTCAGGATCAGAACCTCAAACAGTAACAGAATTTGCTGATGCTAACGGATATGTTAGACAGGCAGTAACATTCGCCGCGGCAACTAGCGGATACACTAAGAATAGTATCTTAGTAAGTTTTCCAACAGCAACGGGTAACCAAGGAACTTGTACACACATAGCGGTATACGATAGCCTTACTTACGGCGGTGGAAACTTACTATTTTACGGTGCCTTAACAGCAAGTAAAACAATTGATACAGGCGATACATTTGAAATTAAAGTAGACAACTTAACAGTTAACTTAGACTAGTAGTAAGGATTAGTTAATGGCTACCATTTACGGTGTATTTTCTAATTATGTTGCCGACGGCTATGTAGCAGATGACTATGTAGAAGGCCAACCAATTACAGGTACCTGTACCGTTACAGCAACTGCCAGGGATATAGATTATCCTGACAACATTATATACAGTTGGGACGACACAAGTACAAGTACATACAGTTGGGACAATTGGTGGTTAACTGACCAAACTTGGGACCAAAAAGGTATTATCTTCAGAAGTACACTTTCTGTAGATACATTATCTCAAAAAACAAAAACTGGTACTGTTGATTTCACATTTGATTTAAGTGCTAGTGCTGTACCAAGTTATACAGGTGGTGGCACAAGTATTGTAGATGGTGTACTTAGTTCTACAATTCAAGGTGGTATATTATATGATGCTACTGGAATTGTTACAGGTACAAGTAGTGTAGTAGCACTAGGTGGTTATGAAAGAGCGGCAAATGCCACTTTACAAATAACTTCTGTTGTAACTAATGATTCAACTAATGCTTTAACATTAGGCGGAATTATTAGTTTAGACTTAACAGCGACAGTAAGTAGTACAGGTAATGTAGACTTTGTTGGTAATGTTCAAGTTCCGTGTACACTTAGTTTACAAACAGATAGTGCTGTACAATATGTTGGAGCATCTAGCATAGACTTAGGTAGTGTTATCGTAACTGTTGCTTCAGCAACACCTGTTCCGGACCCGTACAGAGAATGGACAGTAGATAGTGAAACAAGACAGTTTCCTATTAAAGGTGAAACAAGAAGTACAACTATAGCAAGTGAAACAAGAACTATGATAATATTACAAGAAACAAGAACAATAACGGTAGCAGATGAAACAAGGGTTTACAAAATAGCAATACCGCCTATTGTATCACCTAATATAAGGAGAGGATAATATGACAACATTAACAGGATATAGAGCAGACAGAGATGGTGCCTATATTGACAAGGACAGTGAAGCCGTACTTGATTACGGCATTGACTGGTCTGATTGGATGCCGACAGATGATAGTATTAGTTCAAGTACTTGGACAATTACAGCAATAGCAGGCGATACAGATGCTTTAACAGTAGACAGCAGTTCTTTTACAGGTGGCACAAGTGTAAGTATAGCAACTTTATCAGGCGGAACTGATGGAAACATTTATACTGTAAGCAATAAAATTGTAACAGGTGACGGAAGAACTGAAAGACGACACTTTAGGGTGTCAGTGAAAGCAAGGAGTGTATAATGAATAGTAATGTAATTGAACTGGAAATACCAGACATACAGTACGATAAAGAAACAGAACAAAAGCAAGGTCCAGGTAGACCTAAAGTTGTAATAGACCAAGAGCAAGTAGTTAAACTTGCTAAAATTGGTGCTAACAATACAGAGATAGCAGACTTTTTTGATTGCTCAGAAAGTGTAATCCGTAAAAGATTTAGCGGCTTACTTAAACAATCAAGAAGTCATCTTAAAATGAGGCTAAGACAGGCTATGATTGACAATGCCATACACAAGGGTAATGTAGTAGCACAAATTTGGTTAAGCAAGAACTATTTACGATTTACAGACAATGGACCAATGGACGAAGTAGCAGACGAAAACAAAATCTTACCTTGGAACGAGGAAAAGTAATTGAAATTAACTATTCCACAAGCCGCTGTAGCAAATGACAAAAGTCGTTTTAAAGTACTAATTGCTGGACGACGATTTGGTAAGACTCACTTGTGTGTAAGAGAGTTATGTAGATTTGCTAGGCACCCTAATAAGAAAGTATTATACTTGGCGCCGACCTACGGTATGGCTCGGTCCATAGTGTGGGATTCACTCAAGGCAAGGCTTATAGAATTAAGATGGTTAAAGAAAAAGAACGAAAACGATTTAAGTATAGAACTTAAAAATGGTAGTCAAATAAACCTTAAGGGTACAGAGTCGGCGGATCGCATCAGGGGTGGTGGTTATGATGCGGTAATTTTTGATGAGTTCTCAGATATAGATAAAAAAGTTTGGACCCACATTATCAGACCTGCCCTATCGGACAGGGAAGGAATTTGTATGTTTGTGGGTACACCAAAAGGCACTAGCAACTGGAGTTATGATTTATACACAAATGCTAAGTTTGAGAAGGACTGGAACAGTTGGGCATTTACAACTTTGGAAGGTGGTCAAGTTACAAAAGAAGAATTACAATCAGCAAAACAAGAACTAGATGCTAAAATTTACAGACAAGAATTTGAAGCAAGTTTTGAAAGTTATGAAGGTGTTATATATCATAACTGGGATAGAAAAAAACATTTAAGAGAGTATAAATTCCCAATACCAAGTATTATACATGTGGGGATCGATTTTAATGTCAGCCCTATTTCTTGCATTATACTTGCTGGACATGGTGCTAATAGTTTATGGGCTATAGATGAAATTGTATTATATAACAGTAATACACATCAATTAGCACAACAAATTAAAAACAAATACCCTACCAACCGAATTATTGCTTATGTTGACCCTGCTGGAAAACAAAGAAAAACAAGTGCTATGGGACGAACAGATATATCAATACTACAAAACGAAGGTTTTATAGTTAAGGCAAGAAAGGCTTCTATTCCAGTTAAGGATAGAATAAATGCTGTTAACAGTTTGCTTTTGAATGCTGACAACCAAGTAAGATTGTTAGTAGATCCTAAGTGTAAGATGACTGTAAAAGCAATGGAAAAAATGTCATACAAAGAAGGTACTAACATACCAGACTTAAACAATGACTATAATCACATAAGTGATGCTTATGGATATGCTATAGAATATCAATATCCAGTGGCTAAGAATAAACAAGCAACACCTCAACCAACCCGCTGGGCAGTAGGTATGGCATAGGTTAAATATAAGGAAATATATTATGAGCGAAAGTTACAATTATAACTCAAGTAAAGGAATGCCAGCCCACAACGAATGGAAAAGAAACATTGGAAGGTGGAGGTACCTCAGTGATTCATACCAAGGAGGATTGGCATTCAAAAAAGGTGAGTACTTACAACGGTACACACTAGAAACAGGTGGACAGTATGAACAAAGAATTGACAGTACACCATTAGATAATTTGTGTAAAAATATTGTACACACATTCACAAGTTTTATCTATTCACAAACAATTAAAAGAGACATATCAGGACTTAATCCACAAACAGTTGGCAAGTTCTTAAAAGATTGCGATTTAGAAGGTCGTAGTTTTGAATCATTTATGAGAGATGTTAGTATATATTCAAGTGTATACGGTGCTGTTTGGGTGGTGGTTGACAAACCTAGTACTCCAGTAGTAACACTCGCAGACCAACAAGCAAAGGATATTAGGCCTTATTGTTCTATGGTATCTCCTGAGAATGTATTAGATTGGGAATTTGAAAGACAAGACAACGGAGTATATCAACTTGCCCGGCTCGTTATCTTGGAAGACACTAACCAAGACTATGCTATTATAAAATGTTTCTACAGAGACTATATTGAAGTTAAAAAAGTATACCATGACAACGAAGAACATGAAAGTATACAAGTAATGGACAATCCATTAGGTATGATACCAGCCTTTGTTGCTTATACAAGTCGTTCACCAGTTAAAAATATTGGTATTAGTGATATTGATGATATTGCTGATCAACAGAGAGCAATATATTCGGAACTAAGTGAAGTAGAACAACAAATTAGATTATCAGGACATCCAAGTATTGTAGCAACATCAGGCACAGAATTAAGTGCTGGAGCGGGAGCCGTTATTACAATGGACGAAAACTTAGATGCTCAATTAAAACCATATTTGTTACAAGCAGATGCTAGTGGTATTACAAGTATACTTGATAGTATTAAACAAAAAATAAGTGCTATTGAAAGAATGGCACACTTAGAAACAGCAAGAGGCACAAGAACTGCTATGTCAGGTGTTGCTATGCTTGTTGAATCTAGAATACTTTCTCAAAAGTTAAGTGAAAAAGCACACAATTTACAACATTGTGAGGAACAATTATGGAGTTTATTTGGCATGTGGGAAGGTACTGAATGGACAGGTGATGTAGTATACCCTGATACATTTGATACTAGAGACCAAACAGTTACTTTACAAAATATTAAACTTGCTAAAGAAGGTGGTATTACTAATCCTAAACTTCTTCAAGCAATGGACAATATGGTTGCTGAAGTGTTAATTGAAGATGATGAAGAAAGAAAACAAGTGTTAGAAACAGAACATCCTGTTACAACACCTGCTAACAGAACAGAGCATATCCAAACTATGATTATGGAAGGATATACAGATGAACAAATGTTAGGGTTACATCCAGAAATAACACAAGAAGACATTCAAGTAGCAAAGCAGGCCCTAGTAGATCAGGAAAATTAATATGCTAAATCAATTACAAGTAGAGAGAATCAATGAGCATAGTATTAAAGAGAGTAGCAAAGAGTCCTTACACATTTAGACCACATTGGAGTGTAAACAAAATACAAAATCCAGGGTTTGCTGTTAAGGACAGAGATTTAGCATACAGGCACTTAGAAGATAGTAATTTAAGTGCTAAGTGGTTGTGTGAAATAGGCAGTGACATAGGCCGTAGTACAGCATGGTTAAGCAATATAGCACAGAACATAGATGTGTATGAACAGGACACAAGTTATATTGAAATATGTAAACAACAATGTTACAGGCATCAACAACATTATGGCCCAATACGGAATGTTAATTGGTTTGAAGTAGAAGATATAAGTATTACACAAGTGTTAGAAACTTTACCTAAGCATTATGATGCTATAAAGTTACAAACGATTAGAGTAGCACAATATGTTCCATTAATGCTACAAAAACTAAAACCCAATGGTTTCCTGTTATTAAAAGAACACGGGAGCCAAACAGAGAAGCAAGAACTAGTACAAATGTTACAATATCAGTATAATATGACTTTATCAAGGCATGAATCACAGTTATTCGTAGCAAAACATAAATAACAATAGTAGGAGAAACTATATGACTGACGAGACTCAGGTAATGGAAAACACTACCACAGCAGATGCTGAAACAGTGGTAAAAGAGGAAGTTGTTTCAAAAAACTTCTCTCAGGAACAATTAGATAAAATTGTTGAAGATAGGTTGAGAAAACAGCGATCGGCCTTAGAAAGAAAATATGCTGGGGTTAATCCAGATCACTATAAAGAACTTGTAGAGATTGAGGAAACCAAAAAACAAGAGGAGGCGAAATCTCGAGGTGAGTTTGAATCCATACTTAAAAATACTGTTGAGAAAAAAGACAGTGAAATTAACAGTATGAAACAAGAACTACACAAAGTTAAAGTAGATGGTGCCGTTATTAATGCCGCTAGTAAGTTTAAAGCGATTAATCCTGAACAAGTTACACAGTTACTAAAAGACCAAGTTCGATTAGGTGACGGTGGAACAGCAGAAGTGATTGATCCAGCAACTGGACAAGTTAGGTATAATGACAGTGGTGAACCATTTGAGATTTCAGAACTAGTGGGTGACTTTATGAAAGCCAATCCACATTTTGCCCTAGCAACTCCTTCGGGCAGTGACAGTAGGAGCAATCTTACTCCTAACTCGGTTGAAGCATTTGATCCAACTAAATTGGACATGAAGAGACCAGAAGATAGGGCTCGTTATGCTGAATACAGAAAGCAAACGGGTATTATTTAATCAATGTCATTTAAAGGAGAAAAACGATGGCTGTAACTAACACAACAACATTAGCAGGTCTATTGCCACTTATTACAAGTGAAGCATTATTCCAGGCTAACGAAAAATCATTACTAAAAGGCTTAGTAAGAAACTTTACAATCCCAGCAGGCGGTGGTGCTCAAATCAAAGTACCAGTGTATGCTAACACAACAGCGGCTGCCTTGACAGAAGGCACAGAGCCAACACATACTGCTATTTCAAACTCAGGTGTAACTATTACTGCTTCAGAAGTAGGTTTAGTATCACTTATATCTGATATGGCTATGAGAGGTGCTCCACAAGATGTGATCAGAGATGCGGGTAAATTAATGGGCGAGGCAATTGCGGCTAAGATAGATGCGGATATTGCGGCTACATTTACTAACTTTTCTGTTACACAAGGTGACGGTACTACGACAATTACAGCGGCGGCTTTATTCGAAGCGGCGGCTAAACTAAGAGCCTTATCAGTCCCGGCTGATGGAATGTCTATTGTTCTACACCCTGAAATCGCTTATGATGTTAAATCATCTATCACTTCAACTTTTGCGGCTCCGGCCAGTGAAGTTGGTAATTCTGCCATGAGAAATTCTTATGTGGGATTATTGAGCGGAATTCCCGTGTACGAATCGGCTGCTATCGTATCAACATCAGGTGATTCAATTGGTGCTATCTTCCACAGAGATGCTATTGGTATTGCTTTCCAAAACGATATCCAAATAGAAACTCAAAGAGAAGTTGGTGCTCGTGGTGATAAAATCTCAGGTTGGGCTACTTACGGAATCGGTGAATTAATTGATGCTTACGGCATGGAATTAAACTACGATTCTTCAATTGTATCATAATTGATTTATAGTTTATGTGTGAGGGGTATGTTATCCCTCACATACACTAACATTAGGAGATTACGATGGCATTGTTTACAGAAGCGGATATAGTAGAGTTAGTTCCAGATATTTTAGAATATGGAATCCAAGACTTTAGCGACGATATCGCTCGTACTGAAGAAGACATTTACCGTCTTTTAAGGATACAGTGGTGGGCTGAGATTGGACCTAAAGTAGAAACTCGTGGTAGCAGTACTCTCGGGGAAATGGACACTAATTTACTAGATCCAACAGAACTTAAACGAAGTTGTGTATATCATTGTCTTGCTTATTTTATATTTCCTAAACTATCAAAATTTGAAGTCGATGGCGACAGATTTACAAGCATGATGGATTACTATAAGGCTAGATTTGATGAAGAATTTAATTTAGCAATTAGAGAACTACATTATGATTGGGATAGTTCAGGAACATTTACAGATGGCGAGATAGTACACAACGAAAGTAGAAGGTTAGTAAGATAATGAGTATTAGAAATAGTATAGCGGAAAATATAGTAACTGTTTTACAAAATGCTACAGACCCACAGTTTGTATTTGTTAGTAGAGCACCTATAGATCCAGGACAACTATCTAATGCTCAATTTCCATGTGTGTATGTGGAAACACTCGATGAGAGTAGAGAAGATGACACTATGGGTGTATCAGGTGGCACAACACAACGACAGTCAGTATTGAATGTTGGTGTTAACTGTTTTGTTAAAACAAGTCCTGAGATGATGGATATTACACGAAATAATGTAATTGAAAGAGTTGAGGAAGTCTTAGATGCTGACAGGACACGAGGTGGAGTTGCTTGGGACACACAACTAACAACTGTAACTGTAGATAATGATGTCGATTCAACTATTAGTTTAGTACAACTTAATATTCAAATATTATACAAATATACAACAGGAGTAGCATAATGGGAATTGACCTTAACAAGTTAAGAAAAGAAAAACAGGAATCAAACAAACCTAAAACTGATTCAGGGATAGTAAGGTTGAAACCTGTTAAAGAAACAATTAACAAAGAAATAGAGTCTGTTGAAGCAGAATCTAAATCTTCAACCTCAGATAAAGGAGAATAGATATGGCGACATATACAGGAAAAAGCGGTGTCTTAATGATATATAATGGTTCTTCAGGTAACAAAGCAGTTGCTGAAATTAAATCATTTACATTAGATTCAACAATGGACACTATTGAAAATACGGCAATGGGTGCGGCTAATAACAGTAGAACTTATAAAGCAGGACTTGAAACATCAACATTTACTGCTGAAATATTATATGCGGGGCAAGAGAACTCAACAAATGCCGATCATGTAGCGGCATTTTTGTTAGGTTCAGAAGCAGTTGCTTTTGAAATGTACCCAAGTGGTACAACAGCATCAGCAACACCAGTTAACTCGGCAATTACTGGAAATGCTATTATTACTGGTTACAGTATTTCATCAAGTTTTGATGACATGGTTACTGCGACTATTTCAGCACAAGTAAGTGGTGCGATAGCAGTTGGCGATGCTTAATTAAATGATCCAGATCCAAGTAAGTTCGCCGAATAAGACTGTTAGTGATCTCAATAAAAGTATTGAGAAATTCATTGATGGTTTTACCGACGACTTGCTTGGCAATTTACAAAGTACTAGAAAAGCAACACCAGGTTCAGGTAAAACACCTTATAAACTTGGTACTGCTAGTGCTGGTTGGAAGAAAAAAGGTAAGGATACTTTACGAAATAAAGTACCATACATAAGCCGTTTAGAAGATGGCCATAGTACAGAACAAGCCCCGAAAGGGTTTGTTAAACAAGCAATAAACAAAACAATTAGAAAAACTTCAAGGAGTAAAATATGAGTGTACTAGACAATGCCAAAAAACATTTTGGCGACAAAGCATCAGGCAAACTTAAAAAGATTAAAGTTCCGGAATGGAAAACTGATATCTATTTTAAGTCAATTAACAGTTTTGCTGTAGAATCACAAGTTATTGATCTTACACAAAAAGGTAAAATTACTGAAGCATTAATAGAAACATTGATTTTAAAAGCATTAGATAAAGAAGGAAAACTAATGTTTAATAGGTTAGATAAAATAGCAATGATGAATGAAGTAGATCCAGCAGTTATAACAAGAGTTGTTGGTGAGATAAATGCTTCAGACATTGTTGATTTTGAGGCACTTGAAAAAAACTAAGAGAGGACAGGGACCTTCAACTCGTTATGAGAATAGCGAAAGAGTTAGGTAAGTCCGTTGAAGAAGTGTTCCAGTTCACTGTCCTCGAGATAAATTTATGGTTAGCCTATTTTAAGATGGAACAGGAGGCAAGTAAAAGACATGGCAACAACTAAAATTGATATTATTGCTAAGAATAAAGCCTCGGCGGCTTTAGGCAAAGTAAATCGCGATGTAAACAAAATTAACAAATCTGCTAGTAGTCTTAATTCAGGCTTTAGCAAAATGCGAAACCTTGTACTAGGTGTAGCGGCCGCAGTCGGTGGTATTAAACTTGCTAAAGGTTTTTTAGATGCGGCAGTTGAAGTTCAGAATTTAGGTGTACAACTTAAATTTATTACAGGCTCAGCCGAAGAAGGTGCTAAAGCATTAGGCATTGTAAGTAAGGCGGCGGCTAATAGTTCCTTCCAATTAAGAGACATGGCCCAAGCGGCTCCATTGCTATTAACAGTAGCAGACTCAACAGATGAATTAAATGAATTATTAGGAATAACAGGCGATATTGCCGCGGCATCGGGCTTAACATTTGTAGAGTCAGCAGGACAACTACAAAGAGCAATGTCAGGTGGTATAGCGGCGGCTGACTTGTTTAGAGAAAGAGGTATTAAATCGCTGTTAGGCTTCCAAGAGGGAGTACAATATACAGCGACTCAATCTAAAGAACAAATTGTAACCGCCTTTAGAGAAGGAACAACAACTATAGCAGGTGCTTCAATTGAGATGGCCAATACATTTACTGGTCAATTAAGTATGATATCTGATAAGATATTCCAATTCCAAACACAAGTAATGGATGCTAAACCATTTGAATTCTTACAAGGAATAGTAGAAGTTGTTAATAGCGAAATTGCGGCAAACTTTGGTAGTATTGAAGTGGCGGCAAGCAAAATAGGTAATGCTGTAGTAGATTCAGCCATAAGTGTTATGATAGGTGCGGCTAAAATTGTAGATGCTTTAACACCAATATTCAGCACTATTAAAAGTAGTATCAACGGATTAATAGATTTTACTAATGCTTTACCAAGTTATATTAAAGCAATGGGTATTGTTGGATTCTTAATGTTAGGTTGGCAAGGTAGATTGGTTGTTCTAACTATTGGCTTAGTTGTTAATAAAATTAAAGAAATATTCAGAGGCATTGTTAGTGTTATTACAGCCACAGCAAGAAAAATTGCAAGTGGAGCATCGGCTCTTGGACTTGAGACAATGGCTGGAAAAATGAATATGTTTGCTGATAATATGGACAAAAATGTTGACAGTATGGGTGATTCATTAAAAGATTGGGTTGAAAATGTTGATGAAGCCATTGTAGGCAAAATTACACCAATTGCTGAATTTTTAGGATTACCAGATCCAAGTGAATATGGACCGTATGAACAGAAATTGCGAACATTCCTTGACAAAGTACAAAAAACATTAGATGATAAGCGAGCCGCGATACAAGATGCCGCAAGAAAAGGTGGCGGAGTGATGCCTGTAAAACCTGAACTACAAAAACCTATTGATCCATTAGTAGAAAATGAAAGAAAAAAAGCAGAGGCTCTTGCACAAACAATGAAAGTAAGAAAAGCGGCTCTTAGATTTTCAAATATGGCAGATTCCACAGAAGCAGAAAGACAAAGAAAAAGAATTGCAGCACTTGATATGGAGTATGCTAAGCGAAGGAAAGATGCTGAAGAACTTTATAGTCAAGAAGGCCTGCTTGGTAATGCCGCATTAGACATGAAAATAGACGAACTTGACTCAAAGATAAGAATTCAAGAGTGGTACGGCCGTGAAACACAAAAAATTTACGATGAAGAAAAAAACAACAGGATTGAGGCTCAAAAGGAACAAACTAAAGCAATACAAGATGCCTTAAAATCTAGAGTAATAGGTCTTATAGATAGTTTAAAAACTGAAGGTGAAGTAGAAGATGAAAGACATCAGGAAGCCCTAAGAGACTTAAAAGATTATTATGGTGATAGACTTCGCTTTGATAAAGAATATCAAAAACATTTAGAAAGAGAAACAGTAAGACACGAAAAACGAGTAGCAAGTATTAGAAAGAGTCAAGTTACTGATCAATTTAATATATTTAAATCAGGACAGTTTGCTCAATTAGACCTAAGTGAAATGACTAACGACCAGTTAGTAGACTTTACTAAACAAGCCGGTATGGATGTGTTAAGGTCAATGGCACAAAATAACAGAAAAGCATTCCAAATACAAAAAGCATTAAACATATCGATGGCAATTATGAATACTGCTAGAGGTATTACAAGTGCTTTAGCAACAGTACCGTTTCCATTCAACCTAGCAATAGCAGGATTAATTGGAGCCGCTGGTGCTGTACAAATTGGTGCTATTGCTAGTCAACAGTATTCAGGTAGACGATTTGGCGGACCAGTTAGTAATGATGAAAGTTACATAGTTGGTGAGAATGGTCCTGAGATGTTTACTCCAGGAGCAACAGGAAGAATTACAGCAAATGAAGGTATGGTTGGCGGTGGGCAAACAATTAACTTTAACATTACAGCAACAGATGCCAAGAGTGTAGACGAATTAATTGTACAAAGAAAACCAATGATAATAAATATGATTAGACAAGCAACACAGGAACGAGGCAATAGGCCCAACTTTTAAGGAGTAATTATGTCAGGAACATTTCCAAGTACACAGGGTTTAAGAGGACTAGATTTTACAAATAATCAACCTAATTTGGTTAGTGTGTCAGTAAGTGGTAGAAGACAAGCAAAAAGCCAAGGAGCACAGTTCTTTAGTTTTACAGTACAAACTCCACCAATGACTACAGCAGAACACAAAAAAGTGATGGGTTTTTTAGCAAGTCAACAAGGCCAGTTTGAAGCATTTCAAATACAGTTACCTAATTTAAGTACACCAGCAGGAAGTGTAGCAGGCAATGTATTAGATGTAGCAGGAGCACATACAGCCGGTGCCAAATCAATAGCAGTTGACGGCGGTATAGCAAGTCAAACAGGTTACTTAAAAGCAGGTGACATGATTAGATTTATTGATACTGTAACAACAGTAAACGGTGTAGCAAAGGCTTATAATGTAAAAGCATATATGGTAACAGCAGACATGGACACAGACGGAAGTGGTGCTGGTACAGTAAGCATAGAGCCAGGCTTAATTGATGGTGTAGACAACAATAGCACAACAGAGACAAATGGTGTACAGTTTACAGTCTTTATGACAACTACTACACAAGAATACTCTTCAGGCATTGCTGATTTTACACAACTGGAGTTTGAGGCAAGGGAGGCATTCTAAATGTCAAGAAGTTTACCAGCGGCAGTTGTAACAGAAATTGCTAAAGATAGTCTCAAATACATTGACTTAATTGAAGTACATTTTGATAGTGCTGATGGTGGAACTAAATTCCTAACAAATGGACAGTTTCCATTTGCTGTATCAACAACTACCAGTGGCGGAAGTCAAACATTTGTAGCAAATGGTGAGTTTATTAGTTTTGAAATGGTTAACGAAACTGATGAAGCAAGAATTAATGAAATTAACATTATACTATCAGGTGTTAGCACAACATTTACAGACCTATTCCTAAACAACAATTATGTTGAAAGACGAATTGTTATCTACAGACAATTTTTAGATTCAGCCAATGTGGCAATAAGCACACCTGTAATGTTATTTGATGGTGAAATTAAAAACTTTGCTATTAACGATCAGTCTGACACAAGTCAAGTAGTAATTAAAAGTGCCAGTGTGTTTTATAACTTTGATGATACTAACGGTAGACGAACAACAGAAGCAAGTCAGCAAAGACATTATCCAAGCGATAAAGGAATGCAATTTGCCAGTACAACAACACAAGATATAAGGTGGGGCAGACCAGATGCTTAATATAGTACATTTAGAATTAAAACATATTAGAGAACTAACAAGGATAGGTACAGACTATTTTAAGGATTCGAGATTTAGTGAAGATTTACAGCCCGATCCTGAGGTAATACATGAAACAGCAAAGGCTTGTATATTAGCACCAAATGTTATGGTTCAAGTATTATCAGATGATGATAATAAATTACATGGATTTGTACAAGCGGCTTTAATACCAACAGCATGGAGTAAGAAACTTACTTGTTCTATAAACTTAATATATGTAGATAAGTGTTGTAAAGGTGGTGGTTATGCTGAACAATTTTTAGACAATGTTAAAGAATGGGCTACAGCAAATAAATGTTATGAAATAGTAGCAGGAGATTATGCTTTTAATCCAGAATCAACAGGTAAGTGGTATGCTAAACAAGGATACAAAACAATAGGACATCAATATGGCATCAAAATATAAAAAGTATTTGACTGCTCTAGGAGTAGCAACAGGTTTAATTTTAACTACAACTCCAGCACATGCCGGATTTGTTGCTCCTATTATAGCGGCAGTTGGAGCGGCACTAGGTATCGGTGCTGTAGCGGCCACAGTAGTTGTAGTCGTAGCGGCTGTTGTAGCCGTAGCGGCTGTAGGTTATGCCGTACAGTCAATGACACCAAGTTTTGATGTTCCAGACTATAGTTCTAACACGGCGGACGGTGCGGCGGCTGTTAACACAGGTATCTTAGTTAATAAAACAGGAACTAATAATCCTATTCCAGTAGTATACGGTTATAGAAAAATAGGTGGCACAAGAGTTTTTGTGTCAACTGATGGTAGTAGTAATGAATATTTGTATATTGCTATGGTGTTTGCTGAAGGCGAAATAAATGCCTTTAAACAATTAATATTTGATGACAAACTAGTTGCTAATGGCACACTTACAACACAAATAGATAATAGTGCCTATAGTGCTGGTGGTAGATTACGATACGAATTACAAAGAGGAACAGCAGGACAAACATCACCAAGTTGGTTCCATCAAAATGGATGGGGAAGTAACCATAAACTATCAGGACTTGCTGTAGGGTATTTTAAACTTCGTTGGATTAGACCAGATACAGATGCTACATCAGAACAAGCACAAAAAACAGCAGACGACAATCCATTTGGCGGTATTCCTAAAATACAAGTAGTAATTCAGGGTAAGAAAACACCAGTTGCTACAAGTTATGTTGACGGAGCAAGTACGGCTTATGCTAGTATGACAAAAGTATATTCAACTAACCCAGCAGATCATATGTTAGATTATTTAATGAATCCTTTATTTGGCAGAGGATTAGAAAATGATAGAGTTGGGTTTACAAGTTTTAAAGTAGCGGCTCAAAAGTTTGATACAACAGTAAACTATAAAACAGGCGGCACAGGTAAAATACTTGAATTTAACTATGTTGTACCTACAAATAGAACAATGCTTGAAAATGCACAAACAATGTTACAAAATATGAGAAGCGGTATGCCTTATATACAAGGCAAGTTTAACTTAAAACTGTTAGACACAGGCCATGCTAGTAATCCAACAAGTCAAACACCTGTTATTGCTTTCCCCGTAACAGAAAAAGAAATGATTGGTGGACTTACTATCGAAGGACTTGGACACAGAGATCATTACAACCAAGTAAAAGCAGTATACCCTAATCCAGACACTAACTGGGAATTAGATGAAGTTGTTTATCCTAAAGTCAATTCAGCAACTGATGAAGCCTTTTTAGCAGAGGATAACAACCGCAGACTTGTAAAAGAAATTAGTTTAGAGGCTATTACAAACGGTAATATAGCAGGTGATATAGCAAGTATAGTATTATTAAGAAGTCGTAAAAAGAAAGCAATTAGTTTTGTAGCAACAGCAGAATTACACAATACAGTAGTAGGTGATATTATTACAATAACATATCCAAGTTTAGGAATGTCAGCGGCACAATTTAGAATTACAGCACACCAAATAACAGCAGACTATACTGTACAAATAACAGCATTAGAACATAATCCAACTGATTACGAATTTGCTAATACAGATGTGTTTATGCCAAAACCTGTACAAATTAGTTCAGATGACCAGTATGCTAATGGCGGTAATGTTACATCAGGTAATCCTTATTTTCCAGGAGCAAAAACAACAGATGCTATTATTACAGGAGTAACACATTTAGGTGGAGCAAGTTATAAACTAGCAATAACTCATGCTACAGATATTACTTGGGTTGACAAAATGCAAGTACTGTTTATATCTACTGGTACTAACACACCGTGGGTACATCCATACATTGGAAATCCATTTTACCCTTCCGGATCCGCTATTCCGGCTATTTATATACAGGGCCCGACTAATATAGTAGATGTAGATAAGGCTAATAATGAATTGCCTACAACAATAGATGTTACTATACCGCCTGGTGCTGGTGCTTTTTTACAATTTCAAATAGCATATGAGGGTAGCGGAATGAGAAGGCACGGCCCATTTAAAATTATTGCTAGACAATCAGCGGCTTATAACCTAGCAATACAAAAAGCAAGTGGAAGCACAAGTTATCCATAGGAGAAATAAAATATGGCAACACAAATAGTAAATGGATTAGTAACAAATGCAGACGAGTTTACTTGGACCCAAGCACCAGTTAATTGGACTGGTTATACAAGTTGGGACGGCTTTGGCGACACTTTAGTAAGTGGCGGAACTATTCTTACAACACTAACATTTTTAAGTGATGCTGTTGATTTAGGATCTCTTAAAAACATTGTTATGACAGCAAGTGCTACAACAAACTCAAGTACTGCTCATGTTATTAGTTTTGAAACAAGTCCAGACGATATAACATACACAGCCGCTAGTGCTGGTACGGCCTTATCAGCAAGATATGTTAAAACTAAAATAGTAGTAACAAATACTAGTGCTAGACCAGGATTTACAAATTTATCATCTAATGTAGTTGAAGATGTTATAAGCGAAAGTTTGTTTAATGTAGCAGTAACACATTCAAGTGATGAATTTCAATTAACAGAAACAAAAAGTTATAGCAAAATACTTTCTATAACAGGCACACAAAATAGTGCTGTAAGTGGAAGTTATGCTGTTATACCAACAGACTATACAGCAACAGCACCAAAAGTAAAAGTAGTAAACTTAGACACATTTGGTAAAGTAACTGCTGATGTTAATATAGATGTTATAATAAGTGGATTGCCCGGAGTAACAGTACTCTCAAGTGGTGATGTAGAATTAAGTTAAATACAGTAAAGGAGTATACAATGCCAAAATCAAATTATAAACCTAAAGAAAAGAAAAAGAAACCTACTAAAAAACGGCACAGCAGAGGATAACTTATGGCAACATGGCCCACATCTAATCCATCAGCAACTACTACAGATGCCGCTTCGGACAGCATTAGTGGAGCAAGAGCGGATATAAATCAAACAATTGACAACATAATTGAAGTTGTTAATATGTTTAATATTCCAGCATCACCTACTGACAATTATATTTTAAAGTACAATGCTTCAACAAGTGTATTTGATATGGAAGCAGATGC
>ERZ1047821.523-NODE-523-length-28203-cov-6.782684_pt1 | contig 28203 bp, 29 predicted proteins | sample MGYA00383096_ERZ1047821 | MGnify/ENA primary metagenome ERZ1047821 (study PRJEB29581, sample SAMEA5548366) | metagenome | biome: marine; feature: coastal; material: water | depth 25 m | study: Short-term variability in the microbial, nano- and picoplankton... | reverse complement strand
TGAATCTTTCCGAAATCAAGATTCCTTTTTCCATCTGGAACATCACGACAAGCAGCTCCGAAGAAGTAAGCCTATTGGTAGACGACCTTTATTTTACAAATTAAACAACGATTCCATGAAAAAATCAATTCTTTTACATCTAGGCCTATTCGTTCTCTTGATGGCCTGTAACTCGGACAATGAAGTTGAAACATTCACGGATGAAAACCTGCCCTTCATCGCTGAAAAACTTGAGTTCCTAGCCACGCAAACGCTGTTAGGAACCTCTGTAAATGTCCTCAACAAAAACAACAACACAAAAGGGTCGCGTGCAGCAAAAAACTCAGAATGTGCCCACGAACTTTCGGCGCAATACACCGAAAACGACCTCCTTTCCTTTGATATCACCACAGCCTATTTTGACAAAAATGAAGATCCCGCTACAAATTGCATTTCTGATAATTTCGAGGGCACTTCATTCGTGTATTACATAAAGCAGGAAACAGAAGTATCAGGACCCGACTACAGTTCTTTTTTACACCAATACATGCGGCGGGAAATATCCATCAAGGCAAACGGTTTCGTCTATGAGTATTCCAAAACCTCTACAAAAAACATTGATGGCTATGTGACCTTACAAGACGAAACTTTTGAAATCAAGGAAGGGAGTACCTTGAACCAATCGATCTCCATTGCCGTTGAGGAAGGAAATGTGGATGTATTTCCAGAGATGACTACCGAATTGGACATGAACCTTATCGTTGGCTTTGAAACCAACAGCCAAGACTATCATTTTGAAATGCTAGTCGATAACGACGAGCTGCAATTGACAGAGAAGGGAGAGGTTCTTGAAAAAGAATTCAATTTGTACAATGCTAAAAAACAAAAAATAGGCAGTGTTTTGTACACCTTAAATGGCCTTACAGAAGCCGAAAGTTTCGTGGTGCTCGATTTGGATGGAAACGAAGTTTGAGCAAACATTTGAACTCATTTTTATACAAAGGTCTTCCTGCTGTTTGGGAAGGCCTTTGTGTTTTTTAAAAAATACCTGCGCCGTCCCTTAAAATTTGTACTTTTGTAGCGTATTTTCAAAACAAGAAACGACAGCACAATGCGCAGCTCAAAAAAAATTTTGGTCAAGATAGGCTCCAATGTCCTCACCCTCTCTTCTGGGCTTCCAGACCGGTCGCGCATGGCGCAGCTTGTCGACCAAATAACGACGCTAAAAACCCGTGGGTATGAAGTGATCTTGGTTTCTTCCGGAGCGGTTGCTGCGGGACGCAGTGTGGTCAAAAGCTCCAAAATACTTGATTCCATCAGCGAGCGGCAAGTGTTGGCGTCGGTTGGTCAAATCGAATTGATGAAAATATACAGCGATTTGTTCCAACAAAAGAACGCCGAATGTGCTCAGGTGCTGGTGACCAAAGAAGATTTTAGAACGCGGCAGCATTACCTAAATATAAAAAACTGCTTGGAAGCACTTTTAAAAAGTGATGTGACGCCCATCATCAACGAAAACGATGTGGTATCCATCACCGAATTGATGTTTACCGACAACGACGAACTCTCAGGCTTGGTCGCTTCCATGATGGATGTGCAAAGTTTGTTTTTGCTGTCCAATGTAGACGGTATTTTTACCGCACATCCCGAAGAATCGGGCGCCAAACTGATTCGAAACTTCCGAAAAAAGGCACTGTCGCTGGAAGAAATGGTCACCGATCACAAATCTGAATTTGGGAGGGGAGGCATGTTGAGCAAAGCCACTACAGCCGAAAAAATCGCCAACCTCGGGATTGATGTATACATCGGCAACGGGGCCCAAGACCACATCATAGAATCACTTATGGCCAAAAAAACAGGGACTTTTTTTGAGGCTGAAAAGCAAAGCACATCAACCGTAAAAAAATGGCTGGCACAATCGGGTGATTTTTCAAAGGCTTGTATTGTTGTCAACCAAGGCGCCAAAGAAGCTTTGATCTCTCCAAAAGCGAGCAGTCTCTTGCCTGTTGGAGTGCTTAGCATTGAGGGGGATTTTGAAAAAGGAGACGTGGTTCACATCGCCGACGAAGACGGAAACAAGATCGGTATTGGAAAAGTGGCTTGTGATGCTGCAACCGCCAACGCTTGTTTGGGGGAAAGAGGACATGCTCCCTTGGTGCATTACAATTACCTGGTCTTGGAAAAAAATCACACATAGAAATACGCAGTCAAAACAAACACCTATAAAAGCTGCGCCAAACAAAAACAGTAACACCTGAGTGTCATGATAGAAAACACATTGAAAGCCGTACAACAGGCCAGTCGTGAATTGGTAGGCTTGTCTGCCGAAAAAATTGATCAAATCTTATTGGAAATCGCCGATTTGGCCGTCGAAAGAACGGAAACAATCTTGAGAGAAAACCAAAAAGATCTGGATCGAATGGATGCAGAAGATCCCAAATACGACCGCTTGCTCCTGACAGCCGATCGGATCGAAGGCATTGCTCAAGACATTCGAAACGTAGCACACATGTCCAATCCTGTCGGAGAGGTACTGTCCCAAAAAGAATTGGAAAACGGCCTAAAAATTTCCAAAGTACGGGTGCCGATGGGTGTGATAGGCGTCATCTACGAAGCCCGCCCCAACGTCTCTTTTGACGTGTTTTCACTTTGTTTTAAAACCAACAATGCCTGCTTGCTCAAAGGAGGTAGTGACGCCGAATTTTCAAATATTGCCATCGTGGGTTTGCTTCGAGAGGTGTTGACAAAACACGGGGTGAATTCAGATGTGGTCACCCTATTGCCTGCTGACCGAGCGGCGACTTCAGAAATGCTACAAGCGACAGGCTACGTAGACATCATCATCCCAAGAGGCAGCCAAGGACTTATCAATTATGTTCGTGACAACGCAAAAGTACCGGTCATTGAAACGGGTGCAGGCATTGTCCACACCTATTTTGACGAGAGCGGAGATCTTAAAAAAGGCGCCGCCATTGTGGCAAACGCCAAAACACGACGTGTGAGCGTATGCAACGCTTTGGACTGCTTGTTGATTCATAAAAACCGCCTTGGAGATTTGCCAAAGATCACTGCTGATTTGGGTCCAAAAGAAACAGAATTATTTGCCGATCCGGCTGCCTTTGCTGTTTTGGAGGAGCACTACCCAAAAGGGTTGTTGCAAAAAGCGAGCCCAGCACATTTTGGCACGGAATTTCTATCCAATAAAATGGCTGTCAAAACAGTGGCCAACTTGGAAGAAGCCCTCGCTCACATTGCCACATACAGCTCCAAACACAGCGAGGCCATCATCGCTGAAAATTCGACTACGCTCGAAACTTACTTGAACCTCGTGGATGCGGCAGCAGTCTATGCCAACAGTTCTACTGCCTTTACAGACGGAGCCCAATTTGGACTGGGGGCAGAAATTGGCATCAGTACACAAAAACTACACGCACGAGGCCCAATGGCCTTGGAAGAAATCACCACTTACAAATGGATTGTAAGAGGCGATGGACAAGTACGTGTTTGATTTTTCTTAAAAACACTGAGTTGCAAAAGGTATTGGCGTGTAAATTTGAAAAGGTATTGAACGAACAAGCTGCTATGAAACACGCGTCACTTCAGCCCTAAATTTTAGAATCAGCAACAACAAATCACGAGCCGCCAATTCCTAAAAACTTAGTTTTTTAGCTGTGCTCGTATTTCTTTGGCCTTGGCTTTGGCTTCTTCATTGCGTTCAATGCTGTGTTTTGGCCGTGTCCATTTCGGATTTTCTCCTTGTGCTTGGAATTCAGAGTCCTGTGCCTCTACTGTTTTGGGTTGTACTTTTTTGGTAAAGGGCTTCATCGGGTTCAAGCCCAATTTGGCAAACAATTTCATGTCTTCGTTTACATCTGGATTGGGTGTGGTCAACAATTTATCTCCTGCAAAGATGGAATTGGCGCCCGCGAAGAAACACATGGCTTGTCCTTCTTGGCTCATCTGAGTTCTTCCTGCAGAGAGGCGAACTTGTGTTTCTGGCAATACGATGCGAGTGGTGGCAACCATGCGAATCATCTCCCAAATCTCTACGGGATTTTGATCTTCCAAAGGGGTTCCTTCCACAGCGACCAATGCGTTGATTGGTGTCGATTCTGGTTGGGGGTTTAGGGTAGACAAGGCGACCAACATTCCTGCGCGGTCTTCAATTTTCTCTCCCATGCCGATGATTCCTCCCGAACAAACGGTGACATTGGTCTTGCGCACGTTTCCGATGGTGTCCAAACGATCTTGGTAGCCTCGTGTGGAGATGACTTCCTTGTAGTATTCTTCTGAGGAATCCAAATTGTGGTTGTAGGCATAGAGTCCGGCTTCTGCCAAGCGTTGTGCTTGGTTTTCGGTGACCATTCCCAAGGTACAGCACACTTCCATGTCCAGCTTGTTGATGGTACGTACCATCTCCAAAACTTCTTCAAATTCGGGGCCGTCTTTTACATTTCGCCAGGAAGCTCCCATACAAACGCGCGAAGAACCGCTGGCTTTTGCACGCAACGCTTGGGCTTTTACTTGTTGCACAGGCATCAAATCATTGCCTTCAATGTCCGTATGGTAGCGGGCCGCTTGCGGGCAGTAGCCACAATCTTCCGAACAGCCTCCTGTCTTGATCGACAGCAAGGTAGAAACCTGAACCGCATTGGGGTCGTGGTGTGTTCTGTGAATTTGTGCCGCTTCGAACAACAGGTCCATCAACGGTTTGTTGTAAATTTCAAGGATTTCCTCTTGGGTCCAATTGTGTCTCACTTCAGGCATAGTCTTTCTTAATTTTCGGTTCAAAAATACGGAATTTTATCTGTATAAAAATAGCATCTTTTAGACGGAATGCTAACAATCGTTATTTTTTAGAAAGTAGGATGCTGACCGCATTCCCACCAAAGCCCACTGCATTGACCATCACGGTATCCAAAGCGCTGACATCCGCAACATTGGACAGGTAAGGTACGGGGATGAATTGCTGGTGTTGCAGCATCAAAACAGCCAGTTCGAGACTCAAGGCACCCGAAGCTCCTAGGGTATGACCGATTTTCCATTTGTTGGAAGTCAAGGCGGGAAGGCGGTTTCCAAAAACGGCTTGTAGGGCTTTGTATTCTGAGACATCTCCTTTGATGGTTCCTGGTGCATGCATCACGACGGCGTCTACTGTTTGCAAATCAGCGTCTTCCAGTGCCATCTGCATGGACTTTTGAAAACAAAGCGCTTCGGATGAAATGGAAATGTTGTGTGTCAAGATTTCTGTGGCATAGCCGAGGCCTCGAATTACCGCCAAAGGATTTTCAACGGGACCCCGCTCCAAGCAGAAAGAGGCGGCGCCCTCTCCCAAAACCATCGTGTTTTCTTTTTTATCCAAATCCAAGGCCCTGCAAGGATGGCTTGCTGAAGAAGTAGGGGCATAGATTTTAAGTGCCTTCATCTGTGCAATCGTAAAGGGGGTGTTTGCAGCTTCCGTTCCTCCTACCAAAAAGGCATTCGACATCCCAGAACGCAGCCATGCCACGCCATTGAGAAGTGCATGCAAAGCGGTAGAACAGGTGATGGAGTGACTGATAGCAGGCCCTGTGGCTTGCAAATCATGTGCCACCCATGAGGCGATATTTCCCAACGTTGTGGTCGGAGATGTCAAGGTTGCTGTTTTTGCCAAAGGGTCTTTTTGAAAGGCGTCGAAATAGCTTTCAAACAGGGCTGTGGCTCCACGAGAGGATCCGATGTTGACTCCGAATTCTTTGTCCCACGTCACTTGGGACAAGGCGTTCCTAGAAGTGAAAAGCGCCAAAAGAACGGAGCGGTCCAGTCTTCTGTATTTTGAATCGGAATTTCGAAGGGCTTCCAAAGCATCGTTTTGTTCTCTTGCAAGTGCTCCCACGGGAGCCGCAAAGGAATCGAATTCCGTCACTTTTAAAAAGGAGTGGTCTTGTAAATAGGCTTGCCAAATTGTTGTGGCATCGGCTCCCAAAGGAGATACAGAGGCCATGCCTGTGATGGAAATTTGTGCTGTTTTCAAATGACGTTAAATTGAAGGTCAAAGATACGAAACCTAAAGATTCTAAGGATGTATTTTAACGGAGGTTTCTGTTGTGGCCCACTGTCCTTTTGATTTGGCATAGGGAAATCCAGCTCAAGAACGAGCAGTACTCCGAGACCAACTTTGTCTTTTGTGTCCCCAGAGGGCAAAAAACAAAATCAAGGCATAGCAGGGGATCAAAATCCAATAACTCGAAGTCGACGCATGCGCCAGTGCCTCGGGTTCAAGCATCCCAGCAGCTAGCAATTCTTGTTTGTTGGCATCTACCAAGCGGCCGTACAAAGGGGGAATCAAGGCCCCTCCCGAAATGGCCATGATCAAAAGTGCCGAAGCTGTTTTCGTGAATTTTCCAAGGCCTTCTAAGGTCAAAGGCCACACTGCTGGCCAGACCAATGCATTGGCAATTCCCAATGCGGCGACAAAAAATACCGAAGTCCCTCCACTGGTAGTCAAAATGCAACTACTACACACAATGCCAAAAAAGGCAGAGAGGCGCAAGGCTGTTCCCTGGCTGAGGTATCTGGGAATCAACAGCACGCCCAAGGCATAGGTGGCTACCATGGCCAAAAGGGTGTAGGTGGTAAAAAATTTGGCTTCTTCAGCGGGAAAACCCAAAGCAATTCCATAAGCGATGATGGTGTCTCCTGCAATTACTTCTGCCCCTACATAGACAAACAATGTCAATACGCCCAACCACAAATGTGGAAACTGAAAGATGCTTGTTTTTGTGGTTTTGATTGCTGCCGTTGCTTCTTCTTCGACTGCGACTGCATGAGGGAGCGGTGCTTTTCGAATCAGCAAACCCAAAACAACCAAGACCAATGCCATGACCAAATAGGGAATGACCACGCTCTCGGCCATGCGGTCTAACAAAATGCTTTTCTCGGAGTCTGTTACGTGGTTGAGCTGCTGGTTCACTTCATCGATTCCCGTCAACAGAAGAGCTCCAAAGATCAAGGCGCCCAAAGCCCCGGCAATTTTGTTGGCAATGCCCATAATGGCAATTCGTTTGGCGCCACTTTCCATCGGTCCTAAAATGGTGATATAGGGATTGGCAGCTGTCTGTAACAAGGTCATTCCAGTTCCTTGAATAAAAATTGCTATCAAAAACAAGTTGTACGTTCGTGCAGCAGCAGCTGGGATAAATAGCAAAGCTCCGACCGCCATGAACATCAAGCCAAAGGACATGCCTTTTCGATATCCTATTTTGTTCAAAAGCCATGAAGCGGGCAGCGCCATGACCACAAAAGAAATGTAAGAAGCCGAGGCAACCAAATAGGACTGGGCTGCCGTCAACTCATTGATGGTTTTCATAAATGGGATCAAGGCGCCGTTGATCCAAGTCACAAATCCAAAAACAAAAAAGATCCCCGCGATGATGCTGATGGGGACAAGAGAATTGCGAACGGTGGAAGCAGTTGTTGCAGACATGTGATGGAATTTAGTAGTTTGTGCTTGGCAGTCGAAAATACAAATCCCTTTTTGCTCTGCAAAACAATCAAAAGGAAAAGGTTTTAATTTCTTCCTTTCTCGTTGGGATACAACTGAAAAACGGGATCGCTTTGCCAAAATTCTTTGGTGTCAACGTCTAAAATTGTCAAGGGGTTTTTGTGGGCGGCACCGGTGTCTATATTCCATAAATTTGCGATGTTTACGGGGCTGTGCTTCCCAATTCGTGACAAGGCCGTATGTCCGATAAAAATTTCTTTGTACTGCAACAGGCGTTTGGGATAGTATTCGTCGTTTGGTGTGAGGTTTTTGTCGAGGGCCAAAACCATTTCCCAAAGGGAACGATCCCAATAGAGCATTTTTTCAAAATACTCATTTTCTACACCTTTTTGATTGGTAAAACCTGCATGGACAAACAAGCGGTTTTCGGAATCGATGTGGAAGTTTTTTAATTGCTCAAAAAAATACAGGTGGCGTTGTACGATGTTGTGAGGGACTTTTGCGTAGGAGTCTACACTTGCCTGTCCTCCGTGAAATAACCATGTTTCGTTGCTTTCTTCGTATTTGAGCCAACGGTAGCACAAGTCGTCGTGGTTGCCCCTGAGGAAGATGCAGCGGTGGGTCGTGTTCAAATGAATCAAGTAGTCGATAACCTGAGGCGATTGGCTCCATCCGTCTACATAATCTCCCAAAAAAATAAGGGTGTCTTCTGTGGAAACTTGAGCGCGTTCCAAGACTTGCAAAAGGGCCTGTAAGGCTCCGTGTATGTCTCCAATGACAAAGGTTTTTGGTTTCAATATTTTTTTTCTCAAAGCTAATCGATTTTCAGAAAGGGGGCAACAAATCAAAAGATATGTTTTGATTTGATTACAAGTCTCTGTGGATTTGGGTTCCAGAGGCTTGGGCTACTGGAAGTATGAGTACATCTGCAATGTTGATCGGATAGGGTCTGCTGACAACAAAGTGGATCAAATCGGCGATGTGTTCTGCGAGAAGAGGTTGGAAGCCTTTGTAGACATTGTCTGCCCTGTCGAGGTCTCCTTTGAAACGCACCTCAGAAAATTCGGTATTGACCAGTCCTGGGTGGATGGCTGAGACACGAATCCCGTATTTGCTCAAGTCCATGCGCATGCCTTGGTTCAAGGCGTCTACTGCGTGTTTGGTGGCGCAATAGACATTGCCTCCTGCATAGACTTCTTTGGCAGATATGGACCCGATGTTGAGAATGTGGCCTTTTTTTCTTGCGACCATCTGCGGGCTGATGGCTTTGCTTACATAGAGAAGTCCTTTGATGTTGATGTCGATCATGGCATCCCAATCTTGGGGGTCTCCCTTGTGGATGGAGTCCAAACCATGCGCATTGCCGGCATTGTTGATTAGGATGTCTATGTTTTGGAAGGGTTCTGCCAAGGAAGCGACGGCTTTAAAAACCGCCGTTTTGTCTCGCACATCAAAATCGAGTATACAGACTTCTGTCTGTGTGCGCAATTTCTCTTGCAAGGCCAATAGGCGTTCTTTTCTTCGTCCACAAAGTACCAAGCGAATTTGATGGGCTGCAAAAATTTCTGCGGTGGCTTTTCCAATTCCTGAAGTGGCTCCCGTGATAAAAGCTGTTGGGGTCATTTGTTAGTTTTGAGTTAAAGATAGCATGTTCCGCATGAATTCGAAAACATTTTTAAGGATTCTCTTTGTTTTGAAAGTGGGCGCTCTCGAAGAAGCGCAAAGCGCTGCAAAAACCCCTAACAAAAAAAAGCCACTCCTTCCCGGGAGCAGCTTTTTATTTGACTGGAAAACAAAACCAATCAAAATCAACTAACCAAACTTCACTATTTATTTTTTAACAGATGGATAACCATATGTGCCATTTGAATATGTCTTGTGCTTTCCTTAAATATTTTTCTAAAATAAACCGTGAAAGCTTCTAACATATAGAAACCAATATTCATGCCATAAAGTGTTTTTTTAGAAAAAACTTACTGATTTCAATATGGATTTCGCCTTTCTAGCTATCAGCATTGATCATTTAGCTGGGACAAATGGTCTTTTTTACTTGCTTTATGGACTTGCAGTGTTTGTAACAGGATTAGCAGTTGGAATTGGACTTGACGATGTCGGTAAAAGTGCAACCATCGCTCGTAAAAGAGCATGTCATGAATCTAACCCCACCCCAAGGAGGCCTGGTTGATTTTCCTCAAAATATTTGATTGCGTTTTTGATGTACATCCGTTGTTTATCAGGAATTTTTCAGAGACAAAGCAGGGCCCTTCGTTTTCTTACTGGGGGAATCTAAAACCTCTTTAATTTTATAAAAACCGGTGTTTTGTCTGTAGCTGTAGGCGAGAACTGCTTCGGTTTCTTTCAACAGAAAGGGTGTTTTTAAAAGTAAAATTTCCGAATTTGTGTTTTCATAGCCCGTCCTAAATGGCGGGTTTCTTTTAGGAGAATTCACAAAGTAAGCGGTGAAGCTGTTTTGGGAATTCGCATTTGTTTCAATGGGAGCCCATTGCTTTCGGAAGTAAATCGAATCGAGCTGAAGGCCTTCGGCTTGCTGCAAACAAGAGAACGTTAGGACAAGCCCACGGACTCCCGGTTGGCCTCCCACCCAACTTTTGTAGAAAACATCCTCCAAGACAAAAGGCGGGTGCTTTTGAAAAAGCATTCCCTTGGGGGAATGGCAGCTACAAAAAAGCAAGAACGTTGTAAAAACAGTGTTTGATAAAAAGCTCATGTGCATCCCTTCTACTTTCGAAACTACAAAAAAAAGCCTCCTTTTGCAAAAGGAGGCTTTTTTTGTTTTTCACTGCTGTTGCAGTTATCCGTTCAGGGCTTCTGCTCCACCGACAATCTCAAGGATTTCATTGGTAATGGCTGCTTGACGGGCTTTGTTATAGGTCAACAACAAGTCGTTTCTCAAGTCGTTTGCATTGTCTGTTGCTTTGTGCATCGCAGTCATCCGTGCACCGTGTTCGGAGGCAAAAGAGTCTCGCAATGCTTTGAAAAGTTGTGTTTTCAAAGATTTTGGGATCAATGCAGAAACGATTTCTTCTTGTGCTGGCTCAAAGATATAATCCAAAGAAACTGCTGCTGTATTTTCTGCAGGTTTGATGGGCAAAAACTGCTCAACTTTTACGATTTGAGTGGCTGCGTTTTTAAAACTATTGTATACAATCTCAATTTTATCGTAGGTTCCGTCTGCAAACAACTGCATCAATTTTTCGGCAATTTCAGCAACATTTTCAAAGTTTAACTCGTCAAAAACAGCACTTTGGTTGTCTACAACTGTGTACTCTTTTCTTAAAATGTCGTTTCCTTTTTTCCCGATGGTCAACAATTTTACTTGTTGTCCTTGGTAATTGTTTGCGATGTTGGCACGTGTTTGTTTGATGACCGAAGAGTTGAAACCGCCACACAAACCTCTGTTGGATGTGACAACCACCAACAAAACTTTGGATACGGATCTTTGCTGTGCATAAACTCCTCCCGTATCAGCATCTAGTGTTCCGCTCAAGTTTTGCAACAATTCGGAAAGCTTGTCGGAATAAGGACGCATGGCCGTAATGGCGTCTTGCGCTTTTTTTAGTTTGGCCGCAGAAACCATTTTCATCGCACTCGTGATTTTCATCGTGGAGCCAATGGAGGTAATTCTGTTTCTAATTTCTTTTAAGTTTGCCATTCTTTTTAGTTATGAGTTAGGAATCCGCAGTGTTTTGACAATCCGCACTAAAATTTAACTGTTAAGCAAATTTGGCTGAAATCTCAGCAGCAGCAGCTTCCAACACCTCTAAAGATGCCTTTTCTAATTTCCCAGACTTTAACGAGTCTAAAGTGTCTCTGTGTTTCGCATTCAAGTACTGAATGTAGTCTGCTTCAAATTCTTTGACTTTGTTTACGGGAACGTCTTTCAACAAGTTTTTAGAACCTGCATAGATGATCGCTACTTGGTCTTCTACCGTGTAGGGATCGTTTTGTGCTTGCTTGAGGATCTCTACGTTTCGCTGTCCTTTTGAGATGACATTCATCGTAGCGGCATCCAAATCAGAACCAAACTTTGCAAAGGCTTCCAATTCACGGTATTGTGCTTGGTCCAATTTCAAGGTTCCAGATACTTTTTTCATGGATTTAATTTGGGCCGAACCTCCTACACGAGAAACTGAAATTCCTACGTTGATGGCGGGTCTTACTCCTGAGTTGAACAAGTCAGACTCTAAAAATATTTGTCCGTCAGTAATCGAAATTACGTTGGTCGGAATGTAGGCAGAAACATCTCCTGCTTGTGTTTCAATGATGGGCAATGCTGTCAGAGAACCCCCTCCCTTGATTTTTCCTTGTAAGGAATCGGGAACATCGTTCATTTGAGAAGCAATTGCATCGTTGTTGATGACTTTTGCAGCACGTTCTAACAGTCTTGAGTGTAGGTAAAATACATCTCCAGGGTAGGCTTCACGTCCCGGTGGTCTTCTCAACAACAAGGATACTTCACGGTAAGCAACTGCTTGTTTTGATAAATCATCATAAACAATCAATGCAGGTCTTCCTGTGTCTCTAAAATACTCTCCAATGGCAGCACCTGCAAAGGGAGCGTATACCTGCATCGGTGCAGGATCTGAAGCGTTTGCTGCCACTACTGTGGTGTAAGCCAAGGCTCCTTTTTCTTCTAATAAGTTTACAATACCTGCAACGGTAGACGCTTTTTGTCCAATCGCAACGTAGATACAATATACAGGAACACCTGCATCGTAAAATTCTTTTTGGTTGAGGATCGTGTCCAAAGCCACCGTTGACTTTCCAGTCTGACGGTCTCCAATGATCAACTCACGTTGTCCACGTCCTACAGGGATCATGGCATCTACGGATTTGATTCCTGTTTGCAAAGGTTCTGTTACGGGTTCTCTAAAAATCACACCCGGGGCTTTGCGTTCCAAAGGCATTTCGAAAGTTTCTCCTTCGATAGGTCCTTTTCCATCAATCGGATTTCCCAAGGTATCGACAACTCGACCGACAATTCCTTCTCCTACTTGCAAGGATGCAATGCGCTCTGTTCTTTTGACTGTAGATCCTTCTTTTACTGAGATAGAAGATCCCAGAAGAACGACTCCTACGTTGTCTTCTTCCAAGTTCAGTACAATCCCTTCCAATCCTGATTCGAATTGAACCAGTTCTCCGTATTGTACATTTGCCAAACCGTAAACACGAGCAATTCCATCACCCACTTGTAAAACAGTTCCAACTTCACTCAAAGAAGCAGAGGCTTCAAAGTTTGTCAATTGTTCTTTTAAAATTGCTGATACTTCAGCGGCTTTAATTGTTGCCATCTTGTATTATTTAGAGGTGTAATTAGATTTTTGCAACAAAATGACTGTTGTCAAATTGTCTTTTCAATTGATTTAAATTGTTTGAAATACTTGCATCGTATTGAAGGTCTCCAACACGGAGCACAAAACCACCAAGAATCTCTGGATTGACAAGGTTCTCCAATAGGGCTTCATGACCTGTCAATTCTTTTATTTTTGCCAATACTTTTTCTTTCAACTCAGAAGTCAAAGGAACAGCAGTGGTTACTTTTGCGACGTCTATCAATTTGTCGTGATCGAACAACACACTGTATTGTGAGGCAACCAACGCCAACAAAGGCAATCTTTTGTTTTCTCCCAACAAACCTATCAGTCCTAAAGAAATTTGGTCTATCGACTCAGAGAAAATTGCGGTGAGTGCATTGATTTTGTCTTTTGTTTTGATGATCGGACTGTTCAAGACTACGGCGAGCTCGTCACTTTCCGAAATGGTTTCGGCAATCAACTGCATGGATGCATTGACAAGTGTTTCTTGTTTCGAATCTTTGGCAAGGTTCAAAACAGCTTTGGCGTAACGAAGTGCAGGTCTGTTTCCTTTCATTGTCGTCTTATTTTAAAGTCGCTCCTTCGAGCATTTTATTTACCAATGCCAATTGCTCCTCCTTGGAGGCCAATTCTTGCTGCAGTACTTTTTCAGCAATGGAGATGGACATAGTAGCTACTTGATTTTTAAGCTCCGCAATGGCAGCCTTCTTTTCTATTTCAATAGAAGATTTGGCAGCTTTGATGAGGCCATTCGCTTCTTTTTTCGCTTCGTCTTTTGCTTCGGATATCAAGGTGTCTTTGATCTCACGAGCTTCTTTTAACAAAGTATCTCTTTCGGCTCTGGCTTCTTTTAGAATGCGTTCGTTGTCGGCATTCAATGATGCCATTTCTTTTTTGGCCGAAGCTGCAGCTTCCAATGCATTTTTAATGCCTTCTTCTCTGTCGTTGACGGCTTCTAGAATTGGTTTCCAAGCGAATTTTTTTAACAAAAGCACCAATCCAATAAATAAGAGCAGTTGCCAAAAAAACAATCCAAATGAAAATTGTTCGATCAATTTGTCCATAGTGGGAGTTGTTTGTTCATTAATTTTTTAAAACAATCGCTACAACCAACCGTTGCAGCGATTGTTCGTTTGTTCATTATGCTGCAAACAAGGCAGCAAATCCAATACCTTCAATAAGGGCCGCTGCAATAAGCATGGCTGTTTGGATTTTTCCTGAAGCTTCTGGTTGACGTGCGATTGCGTCCATTGCTGAACCACCAATTCTACCGATACCCATTCCGGCACCAATTACAATCAATCCTGCTCCTACATAATTTAAACCTTCCATAATATATATTAATTAATTAAACATTCTATTTTAATGATGTTCCGCATGCTCTTCTACCGCCGAACCAAAGTAAAGCGCAGACAACATGGTGAAAATATAAGCTTGCAATGCCGCTACCAATAATTCTAATAGGGACAGCGCAAAAGCCAGTCCAAAAGACAATGGGCTTCCAATCCAATTTTTAAACACAAACATCATTCCGATGATGCTCATCAGTACAATGTGTCCTGCCGTGATGTTTGCATACAAACGAATCATCAAAGAAAAGGGCTTGATGAATGTTCCTAAAAGCTCAATCGGAGCCAAAAGAAACTTCATTGGAGTGGGAACACCTGGCATCCAAAAAATGTGCTTCCAGTAGTTTTTGTTCGCAGTAAAAGTTGTGAGAAAATACGTAATCAGGGCCAAAGCCAGTGTAACTGCAATGTTGTTGGTAACATTGACCCCTAGAGGTGTCAAGCCCAAAAGGTTGATGATCCACACAAAAAAGAAGACCGTCAACAAATAGCTCATGTAATTTTTGTATTTTTTTTCACCGATGTTCGGAATCGCAATGTCGTCTCTGATGTATAAAATGATTGGCTCCAACAAACGTCCGATTCCTTTTGGCAACGGATTTTTCTTGTAATTGCCTGCCATCTTTACAAAAACGAAAAGCATCAACAAAGAAACAAGAAAAATAAAAGCAACGTTTTTGGTAATCGAGAAGTCAAGCGGTTTTGTGTTTGTGACATGGTGATGGTCATCGTAAGAAATCGCTCCAGAAGCAGTTGTTTTGAATATCTTTCCGTGGTATAGTTTATAAAAACGACCAGCGACGGCTGCTACTTTTTCCCCGTGGTGAAATTTAGAAGAAGAAAAAATTGTCAATCCTGCTTCTTGGTCCCATAAAATAACTGGCAAAGGAAACCCAACATGAGTGACGTTCCCCGCTTCGTCTTCACTAGAATACAGGCCAAAATCATGAGAATCTAACAAGTGATGATTGATGAAATCTTTGATTTGTTTTTTTAAGGAGGTCTTCGCATTTGCTGCCGTTGCAGGGGAACTTTGATGACCTGTCTGGTCATGGTGCTGTGCAACAGATACAAACGAAACTAAAAACAGTAAAAAAACAATCGATTTGATTAAAAATTCTCTTCGCATATGATATAAATAACCGTGTCTTAAAATCGGTGCAAAGATATATTTTTATATCAAACCTAGAAATTAATTTCCGCATTATTTTTTAAGTCAAAAGAACCTTGTGTCATTCTTTTTTGTACGGGGAATTTAAAAGCTGAATCAAATACCAGGTCTCTGAAATCAAACAGACCAAATAAGGAATAAAAAAAGCGAAAAACTCAACTCTTTCCAACGCTCCGTCCGCTTTGTAAAACGGGTAGAAAAAAACAAAAAAAACAGCGAATTTTAAAAAGCTTCCAAACATAAATAAAAACCCCAATTGATCGCTGTATTTTTTTCGAAGAAAAAATAAAAGCATGAAAATACCGAATGCCAAGGCGAAATTTAGCAGGTAAGACAAGACGATTTGATTGCTGTATGGAGGCAATCCAAAATGGGCTTGGACAGCCGCATGGATTCCAAATGTCAGTGTTGAAAAAAAAGTCAAACTGCAAAAAAAAGACCCGATCAGCTTTTGCATCTTTGTTAGGTTTTGTCTTGAATTTTTTTCAATTGAAGTAAAAGACTGTAAAGGGATAGAAGGAAGGCCATCAGAATCAAAACCAACGTGAAAACTTTTTCAAAGCCAAAATACACATCTAATTTTTTTCCAAAATAAGCTGCAAGATACATGGCAACACCCATTTGAATTCCGGCACTTGAAAGTCTTATAAAAGTATCAAGCGGTTTTTTCTTCAACTTGTTTGGCTTCTTCATGACTGAGTTCTTTGACCATTCCTTTCATGCTACAGGTTGCGTTGAACGCCGCTCCTGGCTCTACATTCAACTTGCCGATCAAAACCTCTCCAGTAATGATTGCAGTTGCTTTGAGTGTCAGCATGTCGCTGATGGTTAGCGTTCCCGAAACTTCCCCTTCTACATCTGCGTTGGTCGCTTCTATCAAGCCTTTCACAAGGCCTTCTTTGCCGATAATCACTCTTCCTTTTGCTCGGATGCTCCCATCTACAGTTCCGTCAATTCTGAAATCTCCATCAGAAGAGATGTCTCCAACGATGATGGTTTTTTTTCCAATTACATTTCTTTCTAAAACAGGTACATCTTTCATTTTATCAGTTGTTTTGAACATGGGTTTTATTTGAATTTTCGAATCAATTCTTTCGCTTTTTTGGCTTCTACAGAATTGGCGTGGTTCAACAGCAAATCTTGCAAAGCTTTCAAAAATGCTTCCTTTCCTTGAAGTTGTGCCAAAGCATGTGCCTTTAAAAGCAAGAACTTGGGAACGATTGCATCGCCTTCAAAGATACGCAAGGCTTCTGAAATTTCAACAACGGTTTCTTCACAAACTCCTGATTTGTAAAATGCGTAAATCTCGTTGTAACGTTCCACAGGAGACAATCCTCTGCCCGACGCGCTTGCTGAAATATTGGTATTCGACAAGAGTTTCGCAAAGACAGAAGTTGGAAATTCTTTCAATACCTTGTTTTTATAATGACTTGCCTTGGCATCTCCCATTTCCTCGTAAATTTTGTACAAATGGTAAGTCGCTCCCAAGACCAATGGCTTCTTTGGCGCGTCCAAAAGTAGGTTTTCCAAAGTGGTGCTTGCCAAATAGGGCTGCTTGAATTGTTCTTTGTAAATCAGCCCCAATTGGTAATGGGTGTTGTTCCTCAATTGAGAGATGCTGTCTACCTCCTTTTCCGATGAAGGCAATTGCTTAAGATAGAAAGAAACCTTGTACCGCTCCGGAATTTCTTCCACTCCTTCATCTGGAGATTCTTTCGATTCCTCTCGGGAATTCTTTTGCGGAATTGCAGCACTGTCAGACCAACGCCAATTGTCTTTCAAAGGTCTTGAACCCCATACATTTTTGAATTCTTGGGCTCCAAAACCAAGGGTTTGTTTGTTGTAAAAATACCATTTCCCTTTGCTGCCTATGGCAGGTTGACGCGACACACTTGCGCTGTTCAACCCTTCATACTGTTCCAGGTTCTTTTGAAACGCGATGGCTTCTTTTTCTTCGGCATCCTTTTTTTGCAAGGAATCTATATGCGATTGAAAATAGCTTTTTTGAGCGGTTTCACTCATAGAAATCACCGTCCACAAACTATCGTTTCGAACCGCAATTTCTTGGAGCACCAAAACCGTTTCCAAGCCTTCTCTTCTCGATTTTATGTTTCGAATGCGCTTGGTATTTAACTCTTTTGAAACCTGTAAAACACTGTCGTAATAGGCCCCCGCTACGGCGTAATCTGTAGCGTCAAAATACAAATTCCCCAAGGCTTCGTATGCGTATCCTTTTTGAAACTCCTTGGCGTTTTTTGCCTGAGTGGCCTCTATAAAATAGCGAACTTGTGCTTCTCTATTCCCTCTTTTCCCTTCCAAAACTGCGAGTTGGTAAAAGAGCTCGTCCAAATAGAGCCTGTTGTCTCGGTTTTCAGTCAACTTGACAAGTTGTGTAATCAACATCGAGGCATCGGTTCCCACTCGGTAGTTCTTTGCTTTTTCAATTTCTGCGTGCAAACGATAGGAGTAAGGTGCTTTGGAGAGTTCAGTCAAACTTTGAAACGCCTGTTGGGATTTGTTCATCCGATTTTCTTGCCGGTACAACTGTCCTAAAATCATCAGGTGCCTCGCTTTTTTAGAAGGCAGTTCTCCCAGAGAAACCGCTTGTTCTAAGTGGTCTATCACTGCAGAGACACTGTCCAGCTGCCTGTAGGCCATCGCTAGTGTCGTATGGATGTCTTCCTGTACTTCTCGCGAGACGTTTTGTTTTCTGAGCAGGCGCCTTAAGGCAACCATTGCCTGGGTCTCGTCTTGCAAACGAATGTTCGTTTTGGCTTTCCAAACAAGGGTCTCGTTGATCAAATCTGCATCGGGATAGTTTTTGATCACATAGCTAAAAGCTTCCAAAGCCGGTACAAATCTTTGGGAGTAGTAGCGCGATTTTCCCAACAACAAATATGCGTCGTCGATAAAGCGATTGCGCTCAAGAGATTTGATTTTCATCGAGTGTTTCTGAATCCCCTTTACCGCTTTCGCTTCCGCTGCCTCAAAAGCACTCAACGACTTTTTAGAAGTAGCCTCCGGAGCATTCTCTGTTTCCAACGACAGTGCTTGGTAATTGTCTTGATTGATTTCTATCGGCTCAATGGGCAACACTTTCCAATAGTTGTCTTGGTAAGCCTCATTGATTTGTTCCAAGCCTTTTTGAAAAGCCAAGTCCCCATTGTACAGAATGTTGAAATTCGTGGTCATCGCATGGTACTCTCGATTGAAAAATCGGTCCTTTTTGGTGCTACAGCCCACAAGAAGTATCAGAATAAAAAATGCCAGGATATGGAAGTGCTTGTTTTTCAAAAGTTTTAATTTGGTCAATCGTACCTACTTGTATCCCCTAACAGCAATCCTGTAGGGAATTTAAAAAACGTAAAATTACAAATTATATTATGAATGGCTTCTAAAACTTGCAGTGCATTCCAGCTGAAGGTTGTGAAGCGGTCAAAGGTCTAAAAACTGGTTTCTTTAAAAGAAGATTTTAAAATTGTCGGGCAACTAGTTTACAAAGCGGTCAATGATTTCTTTTACCGATTCGACTTTGGACGTGTGTTCTATACTGGGTCCTGCCACCCAAACGGTTTTGTAGGTAACGGTTTTGGCCGCTTGTGTCACGTCAGAAGATCCTTTCAAGTAACGCAACAATTTGACCCACTTTTTTAGTTTTTTGTTTTTGTTTAATAACCGTTCTAACCAGGTCTCTTGTGTTCCCGTTTTTTGCACATAAGGGGTGTTGATGACCGTGCAAGGAGTCCCAGATATTTTTTTAGTGACGACCACATCGTCTTTGCCGTAATCGATGCAGGCTTGTTTGTATTCCTCAGAAATGTCCGCTTCTTTTGAGGCGATGAATGGACTTCCGATGGAAGCGCCGACAGCACCTATGGACAGCAAATATTCCAATTCTTTTTGGTTTCCTACCCCTCCTGCAGAAATGACGGGAATGTCGCAGTGACTTCTCAATTCGTTGATCAAATGAACCGGGTCCAAATTTCCGCGATGACCGCCCGCTTGATTGTTTACAGCTATCAAAGCATCACAGCCCAAGGCCTCTACTTTTTTTGCCTGTATTGTGTTGACCACATCGCAAAAAACTTTGATGCCTTTTGCATGGGCTTTTTCAATAATTTCTTTGGGATTTCCGAGTGAGGTGATGATAAAATCAACCCCCAATTCGCAACAAGCATGCAATTGGTCTCTGTACTTTAAATTGGATTTGTTGACGATCAAGTTGATGCCAAAAGCGCCTTTGGGTGTTTTGGCGTCTTGCAGTACTTTTATGGCACTTTTTAATTCCTCAATCGTTCGGTAATTCATTGCGGGAATACACGCCGCAATGTTTTTTTCCATCGCTGCAATTGTCATTTTTACGTTGGAAACCAAAAACATGGGAGCTAAAATAATGGGGTGTTCTATGCCAAGTATTTCTTGTAAGCTCGTCTGTTTGTTTTTCATTTGGGGTCATTGAAAGTTTAAAGATACACATTTAGTATGCATGCATAACAAAAAGAGGCGACTATTTTTCACCCAAACCAATCGCAAAACCTTTGTTTATGGAAAAAATGCTCTGAAAGACAGCACTTAAATTCCCTTTTTTAGATAATTTTCCTCATTTCTATAGAGTGCATTTTATAAGTTTCTTATTTTTGCAGGTACAAACAGTCACATGCATCAATTTCACACTCTCAAAATAAAAGAAGTAAAAAAAGAAACTCCCAGTGCTGTTTCTCTTCTTTTCGACATTCCTTCGAATTTAGCATCCCTTTTTCATTTTACAACAGGTCAGTATGTGACTTTAAAAACTTCGATCGATGGAACTGAAGTGAGAAGAGCGTATTCCATCTGTTCTTCTGAAAAAAGTGGTGATCTCCGGGTGGCTGTGAAAACAATTCCAGAGGGCTTGTTTTCCAATTTTGCTTTCAGCACTTTGGAAGCTGGAGCTGTTTTGGACGTCAGTCCTCCAGAGGGAAATTTCCTTTTGAAAACAGCCGCTAACCAGTCCAAAAACTACCTCGCTTTTGCTGCAGGAAGTGGAATTACTCCTATATTTTCGATGGTCAAAACTGTATTGGAGTCGGAGCCAAAGTCCAGCTTTACGCTGGTTTATGGAAACAAGTCCGAAAAAGAAACCCTGTTCAAAGAAGCATTGGACACGCTGACAAAAAAACACCTCGCGCGCTTGCGCCTGCAATATGTATATAGCCAAGAACGTGTCGAAGAAGCTCTTTTGGGTCGAATCGACAAATCTACGACCAATTACATCGTCAAAAACAAATTCAAACACACCCCTTTTGACAGCGTTTTTTTATGCGGCCCCGAAGACATGATCCAAACGGTGACCGAAACACTGACAGAAAATGGTTTCCACAAAGAAAACATTCACTTTGAACTGTTTTTCTCATTGGCAGACAGCAAAGAAATCTCTACAGCTACCGGTGTTTCTGAAATTACGGTCCTCGTGGATGACGAAGAAACCACCTTTGCCATGGACCAAAAGGACACGATTCTTGCCGCTGCTTTGCGACACCACATCGACGCTCCTTATTCTTGTCAAGGGGGAGTTTGCAGTAGCTGCATGGCCAAAGTAACCGAAGGACATGCGGTGATGAGTGCCAACAGCATTCTTACGGATGACGAGATCAAAGAAGGCATGATTTTGACCTGCCAAGCTCATCCTACCACAGCAAAAATCTCCATTGATTTTGACGATGTTTGATGTTTGGCAAGCTCCTGATTTGATTCGAGGCTAAAGGTCCAAGTCCAATTGTTTCCCCAAAGTTTTGGCGCGCTTGTCTTTTTCAATTCCGATCGCCATTCCGAAGACCATCCCTAAAGGGAGCCACAAACCCAAAAGCGACATGTTGTTTGCCCGCATGCCAAGAACACTTCCGAGGACAGATCCGGTGAGCATTCCATATGACATCCAAGTGTTTCGAAAATGGTGCTTTGTCACAAGTTGCTCGTCTTTTTCAATTCGTTTCAAAATGACTGCTTGTGTTTTTTTGAGCTGTTTTAACAAGGTTTTTTCTGAATGCGCATTCAAATTTTCAAGTTCCTGATTGATCGCTTTGACAAGTGTATCTGCCAAGTTTTTTTGCGCAAGTATTTCAAGAAGCGCTTCGAGTTGAATGCTTTTCTTGTTTGCCTTTTCACGCAGGAATTTCAAGACATTTTCGTCTAATTTGAGGAATGCTTTCATATAGTCAATTTTTATCTGTTTGTTTCTTTATTTGTTGAGCACTTGACCAACTGTTGTTGGATCGGTCCACGTCTGCCATCATTTCCAAAGGGTCAATCACAACGGAGTCAATTTTCTTTTCTGTTGCAATTCGGTACTGAGGGGCCACCCAAGACCAATCTTTTAGTCGTGTGGCCGTCGTTGGTTTTTCGCCGCGCATCATCAGCAAGGGAATGTAAAAATTTTCAGTCGTCCCGTCTCGATAGACAACGGACAGGTCGATCGGCATGGGCATCCTTCCAATGCGTTGCAACAGAATTTGAGTAGGGCTTTCTAGCGATACTCCGTAATCTATGGCATGGGTGGTTTGCGTCCAATAGTTAAGGTACCAATCCAAGGAAATTCCCGAAACCTTTTCGGCAGTTCTTTTGATGTCATTGGGGCTTGGGTGTTTGAATTGGAACTTTTGATAATAGCGCTGTAAGGTCTTGTCGACATTTTCTTTTCCCAATACATACTCGAGTTGTGCCAAGAAAAGCGCCCCTTTGCTATAGCTTCCCACACTGTAGGCATAATTGTAGTGATAGGCATCCGATTGGGTCGTCAGTGGCTCTTCAATATGGTAATCCCACAATTGAAAGTAACTTTTATAGGAGTCGCTATTTGGATTTGGATTTCCGAGTTTCAAAACGTGGTTTTCTGCGTAATTGGAAACATAGGTTGTAAACCCTTCGTCCATCCACGGATGTTTGCTCTCGTTGGTTGCCAATACAAATTGAAACCAAGAATGCGCCAATTCATGCGCAACAACTCCGACCAAACTGCCAAACGAGCGCTCGCCTGTCACCAAGGTACACATGCCGTATTCCATACCGCCATCTCCTCCTTGTATGACTGAGTATTGCTTGTAGGGATATGGTCCCACGTGGCTGTTGTAATACGCCAACAGCTCTGAAGTTTTGGAAGGCAAGGCTTTCCAGTTTTTCAAATACTTCTTTTTGAGGTTCTTTTTGTATAAAAAGTGCAACCGTGTCCCGCTTTCCGTGTCTAAAATGTCGTGATGAAACTTTGGATCGGCAGCCCAAGTAAAGTCGTGAACGTTTGGAGCCAAAAAGTGCCAAGTCAATTTTTTCCCTTTGGGATAAATTATTTTTTGAGCTTTGTCTTCATAGCCATGCCCGACCGCTTGCGGATTTTGCAAGTAGCCAGTTCCTCCGACCACGTATTTTTTATCGAGGTGCAATGTGACGTCAAAATCTCCCCATACACCGTGAAATTCTCTTGCAATATAAGCATGGGTATGCCATCCTTCAAAATCGTATTCGGCAAGTTTTGGATACCATTGTGTCATCGACAATGCGACACCTTCTTTGTTATTTCTTCCTGATCGGCGTATTTGTTGAGGGATCTGTCCTAAAAAAGTCATGTCAAAGACTGTCTTCTCCCCGGGAAAAATGGCTTGATTCAAGGTCACCACTAAGAGGGTTCCCTCGGTGTGGTAGGTCAGCGGAACTCCGTCTTGCTCCAAAGAAAGAACTTTTAGAAATCCCATTTCATCGGGCTGTAACAAGGCAATCCTACTTTCGTAAATAGGATTTTCTTTGGTTCCAATGTTGTGCACCATCCGAGCATCGGGGTCTTTCATTTCTTGCAAACGTTGGTCCATTTCGCTTCCCGGTTGGAAGGCATTGAAGTACAAATGATAATATACCTTGTTCAAGGTGTCAGGGGAATGGTTGGTATAGGTCAATTTTTGAGTCCCTCGGTACTGGTGTTTTTTCAAGTCCATATCCACGTCCATCACATAATCGACATGTTGTTGCCAATAGCAATTGTTTTGGGCAGAAAGTGTGGCCACAAAAAGAAAGAAAAAAAGGGGTCTAATCATTTCTATATCTTAAAAATAGGGTTGTTTGGAATGGCTACAAAAAGCCACGTAAAACTCTGCTGTAAGCTTTATTTTTCAACCATTGCCGCTGCCATTTTTACTGCGTTGAGTGCATTTACGATGCGTCCAGAAACACACAGCTCATCCAAGGAGACCAAATCTTCACTTCCTGGTTTGCGAACTTTGAAGTCAATTTTTGTGCCAGAATTCATCAAAATATGTTTGACTTGTGCCGCCGATAATTTGGGATAGTAAGAGCGAAGTAATGCCGCTACTCCAGCGGTAGAGGGAGCTGCCATAGAAGTTCCGCTCAAAAATTGGTAGCCATTATTTGGGACCGGTGCATATACCTTTACTCCCGGAGCAAACACGTCAACATTCCTTTTTCCATAGTTGGAGAAGGATGCCAATAGCTGTTCGTCGTAGCTGGAACTCATCGCTCCTACCGTAATCATGTTGTCTGATATTTCATGAATTCGATCCGGAGCATCGTTTGGGTAAGATGCCTTGACATCGATGTTTTCGGCATCGTTCCCTGCGGCATTTACAATCAAAACGTCGTGTTTTTCTGCATATTTGATCGCCTCATAAACCCATGCTGCATGCGGTGAATACGATTTTCCAAAACTCGTATTGATGACTTTGGCACCATTGTCTACCGCATATCGAAAACCAAGCGCAACGTCTTTGTCGTATTCGTCCCCATTGGGAACACAGCGAACGGTCATCAACTTGACGTTTTTGGCAACACCTGCCACTCCTTTTCCATTGTTCTGGGAAGCGAGTACAATTCCCGCAACGTGTGTTCCGTGAATTTCATCGTCTTGACGGTTGTTTGGATTGTTGTCTCCATAAAATTTGGTGCTGAAGTCATTTGCATCGTCTGCCAAAAGGGTTCTTGGGTGAAAGTCCAAATTGTAATGGCTGTCTACTTGAGAACTGAAATAGGAAATTCCTTTTTTGACCTGTTCCATTTCGGCGGTATAGCTGGTTCCTGTTTGTAAAACCTTCAAGGTCATTTCTTTTTGTTTGGTCAGCATTTCTTCCTCAGTTTCAATGGCAAGGACATCTTCCAATTTGTAATTTTCCTTTCCCGTACTTTTGATCATCGCAGCATGTGCGTTTTTGTAGAGGTCGTAATAAAAATTATAGTTGTTTTTAGAATTAGAGGCATTTCCCAATTTTTCATCAAACTCTTCTTTCATCTTTAGGTAAGCGGCGTAGTCATCTTTGTCACTTTCCGAAATTTGCTCGGAAATTTTACCTTCAAATTTCACCGATTTCATCTTGATCAGTCGCGTGATTTCTAAATTTTCATCGTAAATCCCGCCCAAGAAATTCCATCCGTGCAGATCATCTGTGTAGCCATTTTTATCGTCGTCGATTCCGTTTTCAGGAATTTCTTTTGGGTTTGTCCACAAAACGTCTTTCAAATCTTCGTGGTTCAAGTCCACTCCCGAATCGTTGATGGCAACGATCACTTCCTCAGAAGGCTTTCCTTTTAAAAAGGCATATGCTTGGGAAACACTCATCCCAGGAATGCTGTCTTTGACAAGATCCGCATGCCCCCAAGTTTGTTTTTCTTTCACAGTCAAAGGGCTTGATTTTGGGGGTGTTTTGATGGCGTTTTCAATCCCCATTGGAACGGGGATTTTGTGAATTGAGGTACAGCCCGTCAAAGCAGCTGTCACAAAAGCAGCAATGCAAAAAGTCTTTAAAATTCTCATGTTGATCGTTGTTTTTGGAAGTTTTATTAAAAGGTATTGAAAATTTCGTTAAAAGTATGGCTGTTTTGGAGACGCACTCCCTTTTTGGTATGATGAACAGTACACAACTCATGTTGTGCATCGTGTTCTAAAAATAAATAATACCCCCGGTCTGCGGCTTCGTTTAAAAACAAGGCTTTTTCACTCATGGTTAGGAGGGGTCGGGTATCGTAACTCATCACATAAGGAAGGGGTAGGTGCCCGACGGTCGGAATCAAATCTGCTACAAAAACAAGGGTTTTTCCTTTGTACTTTATTTTTGGAAGCATTTGTTTTTCCGTGTGTCCATCGACACACAATACTTCCAATTCCAATGCTGGAACAAAAGAATACCGCTCCTTGGAGAGTTCGACAAAATGGAGCTGACCACTTTCTTCAATGGGCAGGATATTTTCTGTCAAAAAAGAAGCTTTCTCACGAGGATTGGGTTGGGTTGCCCATTTCCAATGTGCTTGATTGGACCAGTATTTGGCATTTTTAAACGCCGGTTCGTAGCCTGTTTTGGAGGCATTCCATTGGATGCTTCCGCCACAATGATCAAAGTGCAAATGCGTCAAAAACACGTCGGTAATGTCATCCCTATGAAAGCCTAAATCCGCCAAAGAACGATCAAGCGTATGGGCTCCTGACAAGGAGTAATGCTCAAAAAAAGTTGCGGATTGCTTGTTGCCCATTCCCGTGTCGATCAAGAGCAATCGCTTGCCGTCTTCAATCAACAAACAACGCATCGTCAGATTGATCCGGTTGTTTGCGTCTGCCGGATTGCTGCGTTGCCATATGGTTTTGGGTACGACGCCAAACATCGCGCCTCCATCCAGTTTTAGTTGCCCAGTTTCTATCGGGTAAACTCTCATAAAATTGCAGATTACAGATTTTGGGAGTTGAATTTACGTTTTATTTGTGAATTCTTTTACAAATTCATTCTTTTCGTACGTATTTTCAAACAAAGATGCAGAAATTTAGGGACTTATCCTGTTAAAGAAACTAAAAAAACCACCTTGAAAAACAAGGTGGTTTTGCTGGAGGCGTCGAGCGGATTCGAACCGCTGTAGATGGTTTTGCAGACCACTGCCTAGCCACTCGGCCACAACGCCATTAGGGGTGCAAATTTAGTTAATTTTACTGTTTGCACAAGAACTTTTTGGTGAAATTAGTTTCTGTGCTCAGAAAGGACCACAGTCACCTGTGCGACCTCTCCTCCGATCGGAGGATTGATCTTAGAAACTGCGATGTTTACCACTTCGACACTTGGAAGCTCTTCTAAGATGCGATGTACAATCCTTCGGGCAACATGCTCTAGCAATTTGGAACGAATGGCCATTTCTTCTTTTACCACTAGATTTAGGTGTACATAATCCACCGTATCTGCCAATTCATCAGAAATTGATGAGGCTGATAAATCTGCTTTTACTTCTACATCTACTCGGTACTCCGAACCTATTTTGGCTTCTTCCTCCAGACAACCGTGGTAGGCATAGAGCCGAATATTTTCTACTTTGATTGTTCCCATAATTTCATTTCAGATCACAAATTTAAGAAAAGTGTTTGGAGATTTGGCTGCAAAAGAGGTGGGTTTTCAAAAAAGTTCCCTTGTCAAAAAGGATTCTATTGTTTCTATTTTCTGTAAATTTGTGCCTTTCATAACCCCGTGTTTGGCTTTGAGCAAGGCGCGACAACTTGTTGAAGATGGTAGAAGAGAAAAAATCTTTGAACTTTATAGAACAAATTATCGAGGAAGATCTGCGCAACGGATTGTCCCCAGATCAATTGCGTTTTCGATTTCCCCCCGAACCAAATGGGTATTTGCACATCGGACACGCTGCCTCTATTTGTTTGAATTTTGGTTTGGGATTGAAATACAACGCGCCTGTCAACTTGCGTTTTGACGACACCAACCCTGCCAAAGAAGAACAAGAATATGTAGATGCCATAAGAAGAGACGTACAATGGCTAGGTTTCCAATGGGACCAAGAATATTTTTCATCCGATTATTTTCAACAACTTTTTGACTGGGCAATTGCCTTGATCAAAGCGGGAAAGGCCTATGTGGACAACCAATCATCGGAAGAGATGGCCCTCCAAAAAGGAACCCCCACAGAACCGGGAACCAACGGCCCAAACAGAGAACGTTCGGTCGAGGAAAATATGGAGTTGTTTTTAAAAATGAAAAGCGGCGCATTTGAAGAAGGCTCGCATGTCTTGCGTGCAAAAATTGACATGCAACACACCAACATGCACATGCGAGACCCCATCATGTACCGCATCTTAAAAAGAACCCACCACAGGACTGGAAACGATTGGTGCATCTACCCGATGTACGATTGGACCCACGGAGAATCGGATTACCTAGAACAAATTTCACATTCAATTTGCACCTTGGAATTCAAAAGCCACCGCGACTTGTACGAGTGGTATGTGGACCAAGTGATTTCCCCGAGCCGCTTGAGACCCAAACAACGAGAATTTGCAAGAAGAAACTTGAGCTATACCGTAATGAGCAAACGGAAGTTGTTGCAATTGGTCGAAGAAAAGGTAGTGACCGGATGGGACGATCCTCGCATGCCCACCATTTCTGGGCTGAGAAGAAGGGGATACACCCCAAATGCCATTCGAAAATTTAGCGAGACTGCTGGCATCTCCAAAAGAGACAATGTCACCGATGTGGCCCTGTTGGAATACCATATCAAAGACGACCTCAACAAAACAGCCCCTCGTGTGATGGCTGTTTTAGATCCGTTGAAATTGGTCATCACCAACTATCCCAAAGGACAAGAGGAATGGGTTCTCGCCGAAAACAACCCAGAAGATCCAGGTGCAGGTACTAGAAAAGTGCCTTTTTCTAAAGAAATATACATCGAGCAAGAAGATTTTAGAGAGCAAGCCAACAAGAAATTCTTCCGTTTGAAATTGGGAGGAGAAGTGCGCCTCAAAAACACCTACATCATCAAAGCAGAAGCAGTCGTCAAAGATGCCGATGGAAAAGTGATTGAAGTTCACTGTACCTACGATCCGGATTCCAAAAGTGGAAGCGGTACCGAAGCCAGCAAACGCAAAGTAAAAGG